>Ga0180007_10000421_pt1 | contig 72681 bp, 61 predicted proteins | sample MM_PC_MetaG_FD_121122 | JGI IMG/M metagenome (GOLD analysis project Ga0180007, IMG submission 121122) | Groundwater microbial communities from the Aspo Hard Rock Laboratory (HRL) deep subsurface site, Sweden - MM_PC_MetaG | ecosystem: Environmental > Aquatic > Deep subsurface > Groundwater... | reverse complement strand
AGTTTAAATATACTGGATAAAATCGATTTTCTGCCTGAAAGAGTTCCAGGGATAATCCACGGCAGTATTGTTGGATAAAAGGCTCGTCAAAAAAAAAGGGTACTGATTGGGGAAAAAAAAAGGAGGCTGATAAAACATCAGCCTCCTTATACCTAAACCATTAAACCAGGGTTTATTTTCTGTTACCGTATTCGGCATACCCCATGGCCGTCAGCCTGTAGACAAGATGTGCCATTTTTGAAAACGGCAGATAGGCAAACAGGTTAAAGATGGCAATCAGGTGCAGATAGTAAAAAAAGTAAGAAACGTATTCCAGGTGTGCCAGACGGGCCATTTCAGTTAGCATGCCTGTCGCGCCCAGGGCAAATACAATACCCAGAATAAACCAGTCTTTATAGGAGGACAACTGGTCTTTTTTATCCAATCTGTTCTTGATCATCAAGCCTGAACCGATAACCAGGGCAACGCCTGCAACATTGGCCAGCCATTTCACCGGGTTGAGCTGAGAGTAAGGTCCGGGTGTCTGGAAAACATACAGAACAACAAAGAAAATATTGGTCACGATGAAAAGCCCGATAAAGGAATACAGCACCATCATATGGGGAGTGGCCCGGTCTTTGTTGGCCTCGCACTCATTGAACTTGTCATGCTTGAGCACCGCGGGGAGTACCCGGATGATCGCCTGGCCAAATGCCTTGTAGTCAATGGATTTTTTGTCTGTTTTGCCTTCCTGAACCGCGTTCTGATGAATGTCATTGAGAAAGCGTTTGAGGCTCAGGGCAAAAATTAAAGCCACGCAGGCCGCGGTTGGGACAAATGTCAGATCCACAAACCAGGTGGAAAAGAAATTCGCCTGGGCAATCACATGTGCACCTTCATGGGCATGGGACCATCCAATGCCGAACACATTAAAAATCTTGGTCATCACATCTGCATGGGCCATGGTGATATAGGCAAGAATTGCAAACCAGATGGCCGGAATTCCAATGAGAAACGGCAATTTTTTAGGATCATTAATGGCCTTCGCCAAAAACTTGGGCTGGGCGTATTCTGTAATGGCAGCAGATCTAACCGCTGAAAGCACATCCCCTGGAGCCGCGCCCCTGGGACAAAGGTCTGTGCAATCCCCACATTGGTGGCAAAGCCAGATATCACCGTTGCCGATAAGTCTGTCTTTGAGTCCCCAGGATGCGGCAATCATTTCTTTCCTGGGAAAAGGACTGTTTTCCGGTGCAATGGGACAGGCCACGGAACAGGTGGCACATTGGTAACATTTTTTTAGTGTTTCTCCGCCAAGACCCCGTAACTGGGCAATGAACCCGAGATCCGGCTGGGCAAGATATTTTTCAGTCATACTTACATACCTCCATATAATTTGGCCGTATTATTTGAAAAGTTTACCATTAGAATCCTTTGAACGGGTTGGGACCCATCGCTTCAACTTCTTCAACAAAGGCATTAATTATTTGCGGTAGTTTGTCATATTCATCAATGGCGATTTCTGTGAAGGCAACCCGTTCATTTTCAAGTGCAAGGCTGGCAAGTGCTTCCCCGATCTTTTTAACACGAACTTCGGCCAATTCAGATCCTTTCATAAAATGACACTGGTAGTCGTCCCCATGTTTACAACCGATGAGAATAGCACCGTCCAAGCCCTGGGCCAAAGCATCTTTTATCCAGATGGTATTGACAGACCCCAGACATCTGACCGGTATAAATCGGACATTGGGAGAATAATCCATGCGGTTCATACCCACCATGTCAAGGGCCGGGAAGGCGTCATTTTCACAAATCAGCGCCAGGAATCTAAAGGGCGGTTCGTCATAATCATCTTCCGACGGAACACCGATGGCCTTTACCTGGGATCCGATACTGTCAATGGAATAGTCGGCAAAGGAAATAATTCTCTCAGGGCATGCACCCATACAGGTTCCGCACCGTCTGCACCGGGTGGGGTTGGCTTTGGGTGTTCCTTTTGCATCGTCATCCAGGGCGCCGAAGGGGCATTCAACCGTACATCTCTTGCACTGGGTACATCTCTGGAAGAAAAAATCCGGAAAGGTCATGTCGCCGGATCTGGGATGAACGGCCATGCCCCTGTTGGCACTTTCAATACATTGAATCGCCTTAAGGGCTGCTCCGGTTGCATCTTCAATGGATTCTTCAATGGTCATGGCCCGTCTGATGGCACCAGCAGCATAGACACCGGTTCTCTGGGTCTCATAGGGGAAACAGATGTAATTGGAGTCAGCATACTGACCGAAAATGTCATTGTCTCTGAACCCCGGGCCCTGTCTGTATGCCAGGTTGACGACCGGATCATCTTTGGTGACCGGTACCATGCCGCCGGCAACCACAACCATGTCCGCTTTGATGGCAAGATTTTCACCCAAAAGGGTATTTACGGCAGTAACGGCAAGCTTTCCGCCCTGGCTTGTAACTTCAGTGACCGCTCCCTTGGTCATGAAAACGCCGTCATCCTGCTGCATGCTTTTGTAGAAAAATTCCTGAAGTCCCGGGGTCCTCATATGCTGGTAGATGATATAGGCTTTACCATCTGAATAATCTTCCCTTACATATTTGGCTTGTTTCAGGGCGACCATGCTGGTCACAGAACCTGCATATTCGAAATCGGCATCATCCGCATCTTTCCCGGGGGACTGGATGAAAACCACATTTTTGGCTTCTTTTCCGTCGGAAGGCCTGATAATTTTGCCTTTGGCCGCTATCAGTTCAAACTCATCATTGGTAACCACGTCCGGAAGGTCGATGCCAAGATGTGCATAGGCCTCTCCGGCAATTTTTGCAGGGCGCCAGCCGGCTGCCAGGATTACGGCGCCGTATAATTCGCCATTGGGATCCAGCTGAAGGATATCCTCTCGACCTTTATTGTATTCCAGGTATTTGGCATGGGCAGCTTCGGCATCCAGTTCTTTGCCGGCTTCATCCAAAAGCATTTCCGGGGGACATGGAAAGGGAACGTCAAAGGGGATTTTTTCACCGGGTTTTTTAAAGGTAACGGTGAGTTCACCAGGCTGACCGGCAATACGGGCGACTTCGCAATTGGTTCGGACATCAATGTTTGAAAACCCGGCAATTTCCTGGATCAGGCTGTCAACAACCGGTGCCTGGAGGGATTCAAAGGGTTCTGCCACCGGCATCTGGCTTCGCAGTTTTGCCGCATATCCGCCAAGGGCGCCTGTTTTTTCTACGATGGTCACCTCATAACCGATTTTGGCGGCATCAAGGGCTGCCGACATGCCGGTTACGCCGCCACCCAGGACCAGGATTTTTTTGGAAAAAGATTCTGTTTTATAGGGCACGGGGAGGGTGACTTTTTCAAGACGGATCATGCTCATTTTGATGTAATCTTCCGCCTTCATCTGAATGGGGTCAAAATGCTCTTCATCATCCTTCTGGTCTTCGGTGAGTGCCGGGTAGGTTTCCCTTGAATGGGGCCATACAACACCTTCTCTCAGGTTGGTTCTTTCAACGATGCAATTGTCAAATTTAAATACATCAAAGTTGACACGTCTTGAGCAGGCCGCGATGGCCATGGCATTTACCTTGCCGTCTTCCACATCTTTCTGGATGAGAGCGACTCCTTCCTTTGAGCACAGGAAGGGATGGGTGGTGCAATTGATGCCCTCTTCATCGGGAACACCCTTCAGGGCTTCGATGTCGAGAGTCTCGCCGATTCCACAGCCTGTACAAATATATACGCCGTATTTTTTATTCATGGTTGATTACCTCCTTACAAGGGTCTGAATGGCTTTAAGTGCCATGCCAGTAGCATTCTGGTTAGATGTTACGACATCGGCAGGCTTGTTGGCACAACCTGCTGCAAACATGCCGCCTTTTGAAAAGTCATTCACAATAAAGCCCTCTTCATTGTACACAAGATCGGCATTGGGTTTGTCGATGGCAGCCGTCGGCTGCATACCGGTGGCCAGCACCAGCAAATCTACGGTCTGTCTGACCTTCTCACCCGTTATGGTGTCTTCTGCAACCAGTTTGATATTGCCGGATCCCGCTTCTTCACTGACCTCTGCCACTTTCCCTTTGACAAAGAAGATATTTTTATCTTCCTTGAGTTTGGCATAGAAATTTTCATATTTTCTGCCAGGGGTTCGAAGATCGATATAATAGATATAAATCTTGGCATCCGGATACTGGCCCCTCAGATAGGTGGCATGCTTCAAGGAGGCCATGCAGCAGATATAGGAACAATAGGAAAGATGATTTTCATCCCTGGATCCTGCGCATTGCGCAAAAGCGATGGTTTCAGGTGCCTTGTCATCGGATGGCCGGACAATCTTTCCTGCGGTGGGGCCATTTAAGGATGCCATTCTTTCCAGCATCATGTTGGTCACGATGTTTTGATACCGGCCGAACCCTAAGTTGTCGATCTTGGTAGCGTCATAGGGCTGCCAGCCGGTGTTCCAGACAATGGCGCCGACTTTCAGATCAAAGGTTTTTTCTTCCATGTCAAAGTCAACAGCGTCATATTTACAAGCTTCTTTGACTTTGTCCCGGTCATCGGTACCCATGGCCGGATCCATGACAAATCTCTGGGGGAATGCCATGTTATGGGGAAGATAAGCGGCTTTTCTCCGGTCCATGCCAAAGTTGAAATCATTGGAGATTTCAGTCTCGCAGACCTTGGCACATTCGCCGCAGGCCGTGCAGTTTTCAGTGACATATCTGGGGGCGGTCTTAACGGTTACCGTGTAGTCGCCGGGCTTGCCTTCCACACCGGCCACTTCCGACAGGGTAAAGACCTTGATGTTTTTGTTATCCTTGAGTCGTTTGTAATTGATCTCAAGTCCGCATGTGGGCGGGCAAAGTTTGGGGAAGTAGTGTTTTAGCTGGGATACTCTTCCGCCAAGGGATGCTTCCTTTTCCAAAAGGAAGACCTCATACCCCACTTCGGCAGCTTCCAGGGCAGTTGTAAGGCCGCTGATTCCACCACCAACCACCATGATGCTTCCACTTACCGGGGCTGAATTATCTGTTGTCATGCTGTCCCTCCGTGCAATTGAGTTATTTCTATTGTGTTACGCATTATAATTATATGCCAAAATCCCAAGGGTTACGAAGCCCTGAAGATTTTTTCCGGCGTCCTCTCTCCTATTTTGTAAGCGTACAGGCCGCTGGGGTTAAATATCCAGGCATATACCATTACAAAAGAGGAGACAGGAAGAAGACCGGAAAGGCCTACAATTTGAAAAAACCTCCAGGCACTGGAAAACCAGCACCTGGAGGTTGTGTATTAAACTATACCCTCAAAATTCAATTGCTTAGATTAGTCAGCAATGATTTTGACGTAAGGTTCTTTTTTCATGGTCCATTCGTTGGTGGCTTTGTTGTATGTAGAGTTAACAAAGCAGAACCATTCGTCATCATTCTGACCCATGAAGTCACCTCTGTAGTAGAAACCAGGGTATCTGGATTCTTCACGGAACTGGATGTGACGGGTATGGGCCTGAACTGTGTAGAGGCGATGGTTGATTTCCCATGCTCTCATCAATTCATGCAAGTCACCGGCACCGATTTTCTCAAGGTCTTCACGGAACATTTCGAACAGGTCCATGAGGATTTCCAGGTTTTTACCGGAAGTCATGTAGTAAGTACCGGTTCCGGCACCATACTCATTGGTCATCTTCATCAGACGCATGGCCATACCGGCTGGTTTGCAGTAGTTGGGGTTAACGTTCTGATCAGTTGAGTAGTCGCAATGATCCAGATAATTTCTGACCGGTTTGTAAACAAAGTCAACCAGTTCTGCATCTGTTTCTTTGAAACCCGTTACCTTGTCGCCTTCTTTTTCCAGGTACTGAAGCATTGATTTGGCAACAATACGACCTTCAGCATGGGATCCGGAAGAGAACTTATGACCGGAACAACCCACACCATCACCTGCTGTAAAGAGACCGCGGGCAGTGGTCATTCTGTTGTAACCCCATTTGTAGCTGGCAGGAACCCAGTCTTCTTCAGGACCGGAACACCAGATACCGCAGCAACCTGAATGGGAACCCAACAGGTAGGGCTCGGTGGGCATAATTTCAGAGTCTTTTTTCTCAGGCTCAGTATTGGTTGCACACCAGAGACCTGCCTGGCCAACGGACATGTCGAGGAAATCTTCCCAAGCTTCTGATTCCAGGTGCTTGAGCTCTTTCTTGTCCATGGTTTCAGCAAGTTTTGCAAGGGCAGCAGAGGTTCTCATGATGATCGGACCACGGCCTTCTTTGTACTCTTTCATCATGAGATGGTTTCTCAGACAGGTAGGCGTTACGGCAGCAGTTCCGTATGGGGCATATTTTGCAAGCTCTGCTTTTGCATCGTCGGAAGCAGCATAGTTTTCGCCAAGGCCATTAACTGTCTGGGCTTTGAAAAGGAGGAACCATGCACCAACAGGGCCGTAACCATCTTTAAAACGAGCAGGGGTGAAACGGTTTTCCATCATGGAAAGCTCAGCACCTGCTCTCAGTGCCATTGTGTAAGTAGAACCTGCATTCCAAATCGGATACCAGGCACGACCTTTTCCCTCACCAACGGAACGGGGCTGGTAAACGTTAACCGCACCACCGCAGGCGCACATGATCACTTTTGCGCTGATGATGTAAACAATATTTTCTCTCAAAGAGAAACCAACAGCACCGGCAACTCTTGTGGGATCATTTTTGTCGTTGAGGATTTCAACGATGAAGCATCTCTCAAGGATATTGTCTGCGCCAAGGGCTTTTTTACCGGCTTCAGCAACGATTCTTTTGTAAGATTCGCCGTTGATCATGATCTGCCATTTACCTGTACGAACAGGAGTGGCGCCTTCTTTGAGTGTACCGGCTTTCTGGCCTTTTTTACCGTCAAGGTTCTTTCCGTCATCTGTTTTTTTCCAAATGGGAAGTCCCCATTCTTCGAAAAGATGTACGGAATCATCAACGTGGCGACCCAGGTCAAAGATAAGGTCTTCACGAACAATACCCATAAGGTCATTTCTGACCATGCGGACGTAATCTTCGGGTTTGTTGGCGCCAATATAAGTATTGATGGCGGAAAGACCCTGGGCTACGGCGCCTGATCTTTCAAGGGCTGCTTTGTCGCACAGCAGAATTTTTGTGTCGTCAGACGCCCATTTTTTAATTTCAAATGCTGTTCCGCAGGCAGCCATACCGCCACCGATGATCAGCACATCAACGTCTCTTTTTTCAACCTTTGGGTCTCTTGTCGCTTTAAGCTCTCCAACAGGTTTGTTAGGTAATGCCATTATATACCTCCAAAATTATATATAAAATAACAAAGTAAATGGTGACTATAAATTATGCAAGCTCTGTTGGAGCTACAAGTACATAACCGTCCGCTTCCTGGGTAGAAAGAAGACCTGAGTAAAGGTCTTTGCCTTTCAGGTCATCATAAGAATTGGCTTCACCTTCGGGAGTGGTTCTGATCGGGAACTTAAAGCGTTTAACAACTCCGTTTCTGAATTTACAGGTCCACATGATATCCTCGGTACCCATCATGGGAACAACAGACGCTCCCATTGGAACAAAATCAGAGTATCCTCTGACTTCAATTGCCTGGGAAGGACAAATTTTAACGCATGAATAACATTCCCAGCACTGATCCGGCTCCTGGTTGTATGCTTTCATTGCATTGGGATCAAGAACCATCAGGTCATTGGGGCAGATGTACATACATGCTGTTTTGTCCCCACCTTTGCAGCCGTCGCATTTTTCTGCAATTACAAAAGATGGCATTTAAAATACCTCCATAATTTAAGTTAATCAAATTGCACAATACCGTTGTGCTACTATTTGTTATTAACAACATAGGCCAAAACAGTTTCTGTTCAGCCTGGTAATCCTTAGCCAGTTCTTGTATCAGAACAGTTTATTCCAGGTTTCGGAAATAATCCTGCGCCTGATGCAAGCTTCGCATAAATGTTAAGGCAATAGCACTCTGCTATGGTTTTTGTCAAGAAATTTTGAAAAAAGATTCGCCCTGATTTTCAATTGGTTAGGCCGTTGAAATTCATTACCAGATATATTGAAATACGGCAAAGGAGCTACCATATGTAGTAACCTGTCCGGATCAAAAAGAAGCTGGAAAAAATTTCACAATACTGGTAATTTAAACCATTTTAAATTTATAGATCAGGAAATCAGATAAGGACTCCAAAATGACCGAAGATATGATACCCGTTCACGAACAAGACCCCATGCCCTTTGATTGCTGCCCGGATAATATATGCTTTAATGACTGCTGCCGTGACCTGAACCAGGCGTTGACACCCTATGATATTTTGCGCCTGAAAAGAAATCTTGGGATATCTTCCCAGGTTTTTCTCAAAGAATATACTTCCCTGCATTACGGACCGGGATCGGGCTTGCCCATTGTGACGTTTAAACCCAATCCCGGAACCGGGCATGAATGCCCCTTTGTCAGAGCCAAAGGGTGTGGGGTATATGTGGACCGGCCCGGTTCCTGTCGCCTTTATCCCCTGGCCCGGGCCATTGCAAGGGACCGGGAGACCGGAGAGATCAATGAATATTTTGCCCTCATTGAAGAGCCCCATTGCAAGGGATTTGGTAAAAAAACAGATCTAAGCGTCCGCCAATGGCTGGATGGCCAGGATGTTGCCCTCCATAACCGTTACAATGACAAGCTCATGGAGCTGATCAGCCTCAAAAACAGAATCCTGCCCGGAAAACTTGAAGGGGCCCAGTCAGATCAGTTTTACCTGGCCCTATATGACCAGGATGCGTTCAGGACCCAGATTTTTGAAAAGGACCTTGTACAGGATTTTTGTTTGTCCCCCTCTTTTTTGAAGACCCTGAAAACCAGAGATGAAGCGCTTTTGGATTTTGGTATTGCCTGGGTAAAGAACATGCTGTTCGGAATAGAATTTACTACACAAGGATAGGCCATGGAAATCCAAGGAAAGGTGGCCCTGGTTCTGGGGGCGGTAAAGGGAATTGGAAAAGGCATTGGCCTGGCACTGGCCAACCAGGGGGCGATTCTGGTGCTCACCCGCCATGACTGGGAAGAAGACTTTCATCGGATGGAAGGCGCCTTTGCCGCCACAAAGGCCGAACACCATATTCTAAAGGCAGACCTTTGTAATATTCAGGATATAGAACAGATAGCCGCCTTCATCCGTAAGACATACGGCCGCCTGGATATCCTGGTCAACAACATTGAGCGGGGAGGGTGGCCCACGGTACACGGGAAATATACACAACGCCAGTGGGACCTTGAGATAAACACCACGCTTAGGGCCAAGCGTTGGGTTTTTGAGTCTGTATTCCCGCTGTTAAAGGCTTCGGACGATGCCATTGTGATCAATCTGTCATCGGTTGCCGCTATCACCGGCAGGTCCGGCCCGGCAGCGCTTGTGTTCAATGACGGGTATGCCATGGCCAACCGCGGGATCTCTTCTTTAACCGAGACCTGGGCCCGCATGGGGGCGCCTTTTGTCCGGGTCAATGAACTCATGCTGGGGATATTTGAAACCCGCCATGCCGAAGGCACAAGGGGCTGGAATGAGGTGCTCACCGATGGTGAAAAACAAATGCTTGTCAACCATACCCTGGCCAAACGGACCGGCACCATTGAAGATGTGGTCAAGGCCTGCCTGTTCATGATCAAAGACGCCCCTTACATGACCGGAAGCGTTGTCCGCCTAGACGGCGGGTTTGTCCTGGCCGGAGAAGCGGTGCCGCCACTGCCCGAGGGGATTGTCTAGTCGGCAGATTTCCAGATTCCAATCCCGGCCGTTCTGGCAGCAGCCTCAGCTTTTCTCCACTGGCTGCAATGGGGCTCTTTTTTGCAGTCCGGATCAACCCCTGCCACTCCCTGGCGGACCAGTGTTTCATTCAGACAATTTCCCCGGATGATAACAATGCCCCGGGGCGGATCCGATTCAACGAGCCGCACCGACAACAATTTGTTAAAAACCCTTTGGGAAACCCTTTTTTTGACCTGCCGCCCCTGGTCAGAGTCAGGGTCCGGCAATTGAATCCCGTAAAGGGTGAACGGATAAAGTCTTCCATTTTCCCAGACCACAAGGTTTCCCGGGGAGACGACCTTGATGATAACACCTTCCAGGGTCCGTTCATTGTCTGGCATTTCAGGCATGATCTGATCCTTGGCCATGGCTGATCCGGCCATGAACAGGGCAATCCATATGGCAATCCAAAGCTGTTTCATCCCGGTTCCGCCCTTGCCGGTGTCCCGGCAAATAAAATATCCTTATAGCAAGTCGGATAAAATTTTAAATAATTTTGCCTGGTTTATGGGTTTGGTAATATAGCCGTCCATTCCGGCAGAAAGATATTTTTCCTCGTCCCCTTTCATGGCATTGGCCGTCAGGGCAATAATTGGAATGGCCCTGGTTTCAGGATTTAGTCTAATCCGCTGCGTGGCTTCAATTCCATCCATTTCCGGCATCTGTATGTCCATCAGAATTGCATCAAATTGTTTTTTTTTCAATGCTTCAATTGCCAGCCGGCCATTGTTTGCGATTTCAACGATTAAATCTGCTTTTCCAAGGAGCGTCTTGATGATTTTCTGGTTAACTAGGTTGTCTTCCGCAACCAGGATCCGCGAGCCAGAAATTTTCTTTTTATGCCGGGTGGTATCCGATTGTTTGACCTCCTGGCCGGTTTCATGTTGGGGTTTAGGCCCCGTTTCTTTTGCCGGGCGGTCAAAAAGACAGGTAAAAAAAACGGTTGTCCCTTTCCCATATTCACTTTGCACGCGGATTTGGCCCTGCATCATTTGGATGAGCTTTTTGGATATTGTCAACCCCAGACCGGTTCCGCCATATTTCCGGGTGGAGGAGGCATCTGCCTGTGTAAAGGGGGAGAACAATTTATCCAGGTGTTGCCTTTTTATTCCCATCCCCGTATCTTTCACATATATCTCAAGCATTACTTTAAAAAGGTCTGCACCCGACTCTTTCTGTCCCACGCCAATGGTTATTGCACCGCCGGCATCGGTAAACTTAACGGCATTGCTGACAAGATTTGTGATGACCTGCCGCAGCCGCATGGCATCACCCACCAGAATCTCCGGCAGGTCCGGACTTTTTTTCAGGGAAAGCACAATCCCTTTTTCGGCGGCCTTGATGGAAAACATCTCCATAATCCGATCAATGGTTTCATCCAGGCGGAACGGGGTCTTTTCCATTTCCAGGTAACCTGATTCAATCTTGGAAAAATCCAGCACATCGTCGATGATCTTTAAAAGGGAATGCCCCGAATCATGGATAATACGAAGATATTTCTCAATTTCAGGGCTCAGCTTTTCGGCGAGGGCCAGCTCTGTTGCGCAGATAACACCGTTCATGGGTGTCCGGATTTCATGGCTCATATTGGCCAGAAATTCACTCTTGGCAATATTGGCCACTTCTGCTTTTTTTGCAAGGCCCCTGGCCTGGCGAAGCGCGTCCTGCAGTTCTATATTTGCCGATTCAAGCTGTACAGTCCTTTCGATAACCCGATGCTCAAGCTCCTTATTAACCTGGCTTACCTTGTTTTTTTCCTGTTTCAGCTTAAAATTGGAAAAAAAGCGTTTCCGCATGTTTAGCTCAATGGAATACCCTGCCAGCATGCAAAAAATATTGGCTGATACAAAGAAAAAATTGTTATTGATCAGAATGATATCCGGAGTTGGGGCAATCCATATGGCCCCGATTTCATAGCAGATGACAATCAGCCAGGAACAGGTTACCGCCCATGGAAATCGTAGCCGGATAAAGGTGTAAATGGTGATGAGGACCAGTATGATACCGGCATAATAGGAATAGCTTGCCGGTGGTCCGGCAAGGATTACCATGAGTTCAATGCCGAGTCCGGCTAAAATACATAAAAAAAACAGGAGGGCCTGGGCATATTTTTCAAAACCTGGGTGAAAGGAAAACCACAAAACGCCTGTGGCTGCAGGACAGAATCCGGCATACCGTATGAGCCAGAATATGTTTTTTTTCTCGGGTGCAATGATGAGGTCGAGGATACCGAAGATCGTATAAAAAAAAATGGCAATGGGAATGGCGATCCTTATCCAGGGGAGTGATTCCCTGAAGTGAGATTTGATAAACTCAGGTTCCAGGTATTCCCACTCCCCGGTAAAGGACAAGGTGAAAAAATTATAGGTCATTCAGGTTCCTTTCTGATGCCCATGGGCGACACCAATACGCTGCCATTTTTAATGTATTATCCCTGAATACCGACATTGAATACACGTGTGAAAATAATTGTCAAGGGATGTCCTGATTTGCCACCAATGATTGGGATAGCAGATGCCGAGGAGATGGGGGGCGAGCTGGAAAAAGAAGCATTGACTATTGTCACCGATCGGTGATATATATGAATTCCATAGACTGTTTTGGGAAGGCTGTGTCTGTTTGGAAAATAGAGTGTGTTGAACAAATTGAACAAAAAAGAGATGCCATGGTAAAAAAGCAAGTGTTGAAAATCAGGGACAAGCAGATCACAAGCCGCCGCCTGATAGCTGCCATCGGCAGCCTTTTGGGAAGGGAAGGCTTCAAAGGACTGGGCATCAATGCCGTGGCCCGGGAGGCCGGAGTCGACAAGGTGCTGATTTATCGGTATTTCGGCGGGCTGCAGGGCCTGATTGCCGCCTTTGGCAAGGAAGGGGATTTCTGGCCGTCCGCACTGGAACTGGCAGGCGGGGATCTTCAGAAATTTTCAAATCTCACCCTTGAAGAAAGATTGTCTGTTTTTTCGAAAAACTTTATTCTGGCATTGCGAAAACGGCCGTTGACCCGGGCGATCATGGCCTGGGAAGTCCTGGAAACAAATGATCTGACCTGCGAACTGGAAGCGGTCAGAGAAAAAAGCATCATGGACTTTTTCAAGATGTTTTTTTTACAAAATAAAACCCAGACGGATTTGCAAGCCGTTACCATGCTCATGGGGGCTGCCATCAGTTATTTGATCATCCGGTCTGCCCATATTGATTTGTACGGCGGAATCCGGCTTGATTCGGAGCAAGGATGGGAACGCATCCAGGCGGGCATAGATACCATCATAAAGGGCGTATTGTGTCTGGCCTAACCCACTAGAGCTCGGTCCGGCAACCGTGTGTCGGGCAAAAATTTTTATTTAGAAAAGTCACCATTTGGTGACAATAGGAGACGTCATGAACCGCAGACATTTTTTAAAGAAAGGCATGGCAACGGCCGGGCTATTGCTGGGACCCGGCCTATTGCTGCCTTCCTGTTCCAGAAATTTAAGGTCCGAGCTAACGGGGGCCTCCCCGTTTCCGGGGAACAGCACCCTAAGCCCCAATGCCTGGCATATATTGCACCACGCCTCCCTTGCCCCCAGCGGGCACAATACCCAGCCCTGGGTGGTGGAGATCGTGAACGATACGGAATGGATCATTGGGTCTGATGCCAAAAGATGGCTGAGGGTGGTGGACAATACCAACCGGGAGGTGCTTCTTTCTCTGGGCGCTTTTATTGAAAATCTGGTTCAGGCAGCGGCAGCAAAAGGTTTTCATGCACAGGTGGACGTGATTGCCGGGGGTCGGTTTGATACCCGTATTGCCCGGGTGAATCTGATCCCGATGGCGCCTGTGGATATCCCTTTAATTCGGCTGGTCTCCCGGAGAACCGTAAAAACCAACCTGCTGGCAAAAGAATTAAAGTCAGCAGATGTGACCGCTTTTTACCGGGCAACAAAGGGGAATTTGCATTATTTTCCCAGGGGAACCCACCATTGTGACCTGATGGCAAAGGAGGCGATAGACAATTTTAAACTCCAGTTTGACAATCAAAAAGCCATGGAAGAGGCAGCAATCTGGACCCGGTTGTCGGACAGGGAGGCTCGAAAATTTAGGGACGGACTGACCACGGATGGCATGGAGATCAATGGTCTTGCCGGGTGGGTTGTCCGACATTTTATGGACAAGAAGGATGTCATGGGCAAAACATTCCGGGAAAAAGGGATTGAAAAGATAATGAAGCAGGCCGGGGAGGGGGCCGGCTGGCTGGTGATTACCAGTGACGGTAACAGCGTCAAGGATCTGATAGAATGCGGTCGGCGTTTCCAGCGGATGGCCCTTTTGGCCAGGGAGAAAATGATTGCCATTCATCCCATGACCCAGGCACTGGAAGAAAAACACGGGCAGAAAAATATCAGGGAAAACCATGGGCCCGGAATGATGCCGCAATTTATCCTCCGGGTAGGGTACCTGGAACAATATCCAGAGCCTGTGAGTTTGCGGCGGCCGGTTGACTGGTTTTTGGCAAGGCCCGGAACTTTTGTGTGATAGGTTACCATCAGGAGATCTCGGGTATGCCCAGGTCTCCTTTCACGGAGGGTTTTTCGGCCCCATGGGCTTGCACCGCCGTGATGGCGACGGTGTTCACAATATCGGCAACCAGGCAGCCACGGCTTAAGTCGTTGACCGGTTTGTTCAGCCCCTGGAGAACCGGGCCGATGGCAACGGCACCCGAGGATCGCTGTACCGCCTTGTAGGTGTTGTTGCCCGTGTTAAGATCCGGAAAAATAAATACCGTGGCTTTCCCTGCCACCGGACTTCCCGGCAGTTTGGTCCTGGCCACATTGGGTTCAATGGCGGCATCATACTGGATGGGGCCTTCCACAAGCAGGTCTGGTCGGTTTTTACGGACCAGGGCCGTGGCCTCCCGGACTTTATCCACATCCTTTCCCTTTCCCGAAGACCCTGTCGAGTAAGACAGCATGGCAATTCTGGGTTCTATGCCGAACATGGCCGCTGTCTCGGCCGAGGTGATGGCGATTTCCGAAAGTTCCCTGGCATCCGGGTCCGGATTTATGGCACAGTCTCCATAGGCCAGCACCCGGTCCCACAGGCACATGAAAAACAGACTGGAAACCGGAGTGGATTTCTGCTTGGCCTTGATGATCTCAAAGGCCGGTTTGATGGTGGCAGCCGTGCTATGGACAGATCCTGACACCATTCCGTCCACATGGTTATGGTGAACCATCATGGTGCCGAAAAAATTGACATCACAGACAAGATCCCTGGCATTTTCCAATGTGATGCCCTTGTGCTTTCTCAATTCAAAATAGGTTGTGGTATAAAGATCCAGGAAGGATGAGGTCAGAGGATTTATGATCTCAACCTTCGGCATGCGTAACCCCAGCTGGGCAATTTTCTGTTGTATTTTTTTCTGATCGCCCAGGAGGGTGATGTCCACAATTCCCCGGCGCAGAAGGGTTTCAGCCGCCAGCAGAATTCGATCTTCCGTTCCTTCGGGAAGCACGATTTTTTTTCTATGGGCTCTTGCCCTTTGGATCAGTTTGAACTCGAACATTTTAGGCGTGACAATGGTGCTTTGGGTGGTGATGACCTTTTCTCCCAGACGTTCAATATCGATGTGTTGTTCAAATAAGGCCCTGGCCCGGGTAATTTTCCGTTCATCACTGGGCGAGATATCCGAATGAATTTTTTCAACCAGGACCGCTGTTTCAAAGGTGTCGGCATCTACACTCAGGACAGGCACCATGTCGGAAAATCCTTGGATAAGATCCCAGACGGGTTTTTCCGGTTTGAGCCCGCCGGTGAGAACAATTCCCGAGATTTTTTCCATGGATGCAGAAGACAGGGCTGCCAGGCAGGCAACAATGATGTCCGCCCTGTCTCCGGGGGTAATCACCAAGGTGCCGTGGGTGATCCGGGGCAGCATATTCCTCAGCTGCATGGCGGCCACGGTAAAGCTTCTGGCATGCCGGTACATTTGCTTGTGGCCGCATAAAATTTTTGCGTTCAGGGTTTTGGCCACCTCGGCAAGGGTGGGTTTGGCCAGTACGGCTTCATCGGGTATGGCATAGATCAATTGGTTCCGGACAAGACCGGCGGCTTTAATCCTAAGGATAATATCATCCTCGATCTGGGAAGTGACCCGGTTGATGATGGTACCGACAATTTCACACCCTTTTTCAACAAGGGATTCCAGGGTCAGGCTGATGAGTCTGGCAACCTCATCCATGGGCTTTTGATAGGCATTCGCAACCAATAATACCGGGCAGGACAGGTTCTTAATGATGCTGGCATTGATATCAAATTCAACACTGGTTGTGGCAGAAACAAAATCGGTTCCTTCGCACAGGATAAAAGCGCAATGGCGCTGGGCATCATTGTATTTTTCAATGATGCGCTCAATGATTTCTCCTTTTTTTCCGAGGGCAATCAAGCGGTCGGCCTCGGCCTGGGTGATGCCGTACATTTTTTCATAGGGCAGGTTCAGGTTGAACTGGGACGTCATCAGGAGGATATCCGGGTCCCTTGGTTTCTGGGAATTCGGGTTGATAATGGGCCGGAAAAAACCGACACAATCCAATTTTCTGAAAAGCATTTCCATTACACCCAGAGCAATGGCCGATTTTCCGCTTCCAGATTCAGTAGCCGTTATATAAAGGCCGTTTGACATTTGTTGTTTCCTTATGATTCAATTATACAAATAGGAGTGGTGGCGGGTTGTTAATACCCCATGTTCTTCAGGGATGGTATAAGAATAGGGCTAAAATATCAATTCTTTTTGCCCAGGAGCGCTGCCAAAAGCGGTTGCCATGGAATAAAAGATTGTGAACCTGTCATGAATAGGGGATAATCGGATAAAAAAAAAGAACCAATATCCAGGTGGGGTGCTCTCAATGGAGCTGTTGATAAAGGCGCTTGAAAAAGAAAATCGGTTTTTAAGGCAGGAGAACAGTGCTTACAAGGCTCAGGGTCAGCTCTTTGAGCGGTTGCTGGAAATGGCCGGGGCTGCGGCTGAACAGAAAATGCTTAAGGTTTCCATGCTCAAAACCCTTGAAGTGACCGTCCTGTTGTCAGGGGCTAAAATGGGCAGCCTTTTTTTATTGAACCCGGAAGGGGTGGTGACAGAAAGCCTTCTCACCCGGGGAGAGGTCAGTCCGGGGTTGCGGTCGCAACTTGTGGGATCTGTTCTGGACAAGGGACTTGCCGGGTGGGTTCGTGTCCATCAAAAGGTGGGGGTGATAAAAGACACCCAAACGGATACCCGATGGCTGTCCCTTCCGCAAGAACCTTACACGGTCCGGTCTGCTGTGGCTGTCCCCATTATGAAACGCAATCGTTTGTTCGGTATTGTTACTCTGATGCACCCCTTGCCCGATCATTTTAGCAGGGAAGCAATTGAGATTGTGCAGGTTGCCGCAGGCCACATGGCCCTGGCTGTTGAAAGTGCGCAATTGTATCTCAAATTGGACGAGTTGAAGCGTATCCGTCAACATGCCATGGAAAAAGATCTCAAGCTGGCAAGGGCAGTCCAGGAAAGTTTTCTGCCAACCCGGGTACCCGGGATAGACGGGTATTCTTTTGCTGCCAGGAATCGCCCTGCCCTTGAAGTGGGGGGGGATTTTTATCAGTTTTTCCATTTTTCTGGAGGCAGACTCGGTGTGGCTATCGGGGATGTTTCGGGCAAGGGTATTGCTGCCTCGCTTTTCATGGCAAGGTTCACCAGTGATCTTGGGTATTATGCTTCCCAGTATACAGATCCCGGAAGACTTTTCTCAAAAATCAACCGGCAGCTTTGTTATAGAGCAAAGCAGGGAATGTTTGTCACCCTGGTCTATATGCTTTTGGACATCCCAAGCGGACAGGTTTGTTTTGCCAATGCCGGACATATTTCGCCGGTTTATGTGGATAAAAACGGGGTTCGGATTCTTGGCAATTATCATGCAAAAGGCCCTCCCCTGGGAGTCTTCCCGGAGGCTGCCTATGGTCAGGACACCTTTGTTCTAAAGGAGGACGGTATGGTCCTTATGTGTACCGACGGCATTACCGAGGCCAAAAATTCTGACCGAAGTCTCTATGGGTTTAATCGTCTTAAAAAAGTGATCAAAGCCTATTCCTCAGACCCAGTCCTTCTTGTTCAGCAGATCGTCGCGTCCGTGGACATTTTTTCAAAAGATCAGGGGCAAAGTGATGATGTTACCCTGGTCTGTTTTAAAAAAGAAGCATCTGGGCCACGGTTTCCTTGATTTTTCCAGCAGCACCGGTTGATTGTCGGAATTGGGTTTCGACCCGGGCCATTTGGTGGTAAAAAGGAGTCCGGTCAAAGGGAATATAGGGGGTTTTGTCAAAATGCCCCGCCCGGCATCCCGGTCCTTTAAGGGGGATTGCTCCGGGTGGCTTCAACTCGTGGGGCAGACCGTGGAGTCTGCATATCATGGGGCGGAAGGCATATACCAGGCAACGGCCGTCTTGGTTCAGGGGGCAGATTATTTTCAATGAAATGGGCGGCGTGGCATCTGGAAATGTTTTGTCATAATACTTCCTGGCCCTGGTAAGGGCCACCGCTTTTATATCCGGTGCCAATTGTTCAAATCCATGGAGGAGAAAGGCTTTTTCAACAAAGGTGTGATGGAAAAACAAGGAACGGCAACAATTGTCTTCACACCCGTTACACACAAACCCATAACGGGATGCAGTTTTGTCCCAGGCCCTGTCCATGGTCTTGTAAATACTGGAAAGCAGTCCAAATTGAGCGGATGTCATGGACTTATACCAGGGGGTTGGGGAAAAATAGTTTGGTATACAATGTCAGTGCATACCGGTCCGTCATACTGGCAATTACGTCGCAAACAGATCGTTTCAGGGTGTTTTTACCCGAATCCCAGGGGGCCATTTCCATTTTTTCCAATTCTTTTTGTAAGCGTTCCGGGTTCTCAATAAAATATTGGTAAAGGCCCATGATTACTTTTTTAGCCTTTATAAATTCATTGTGGACGGCAGGGGAACGATAGACTTTGTCATAGAGAAATTTTCGCAGAAGGGTCATGGCGTGGAAGGCATCTTTGCCCATATCCAGAACAAATTTGCCATTTCGGGGTCCAGAGTTGTAAACCAGATATTCGATCATGTTGCTGGCCCGTTCGGAATGGGTATTCCCCAATGTCTGAAGGCAGACAGCCGGCACATCCTCTTTGGAGATGACCTTTCCCCTGAGGGCATCGTCCAGGTCATGGTTCAGATAGGCAATGATATCGGCCACCCTTACGACTCTGCCTTCGACCGTGACGGCGGTTTCTCCGGCAGTGGCAGGAATAATGTTGCCAAAACCCTTGGAATGTTTTAGGATTCCGTCCCTGACTTGGCGGGTGAGGTTCAGGCCCCGGCCTTTGTTTTCAAGCACATCCACTACCCTTAGGCTCTGGTCTGAATGGGAAAAATGGGAGGAGTGGACCTCGACCAGGGCTGTTTCTCCGCCATGTCCAAAGGGTGTGTGTCCCAGATCATGACCCAGGGCAATGGCTTCGGCCAGATCCTCATTCAGGCGCATGGCCCTAGAAATATTCCGGGCAATTTCAGAGACCTCCAGGGTGTGGGTCAGCCGGGTTCTGTAGTGGTCGCCCAAGGGGGATAAAAAAACTTGGGTTTTATATTTAAGACGCCGGAAAGAATTTGAATATACAATTCTGTCCCGATCCAGTTGAAAGGGTGTCCTAATATTACAGATGTTTTTTTCGGCATCACGTCTGGTTGCCTTGGTGCTGGGGGTCCCATGTGCCGACAGAAAATTTTGCTCTCGCTGTTGGAAAAGTTCTCTGATACAGAGAGCGTCTTTAAGGGGTGTCACTTTTTTTTCTAATGCTTTCATAAATTCATCATTGAATATTTATTAAGTTCCGAATACCATACAATACTTTGGGAAAAAAGCAAGCAAGTCCTCCTATCCGTAATATTTGTTCTTCGGGGAAAAAAGGAGGGGTAAAACAAACTTCAGTATTATGGAAAAAGGATGGGAGCCGTATTTTGTCAAAGGAATACTTCATGGAACTGGCCTTGAACCAGGCTAAATTAGCATTTGCAAAAGGGGAGTTCCCCGTAGGGTGCGTAATTGTCCAGGGGCAGGAGGTGGTCGCAAGCGGAGCCCGAAAGGGAACAGCCCCGGGTAAGGTTTTTGTCAGTGAGATTGACCATGCGGAAATAAGGGCATTGAAGTCTTTGGAAACCCTTGGCCCGGAATTTGTGCCGGAAGAATCCATCATTTACTGCACCATGGAGCCGTGCTTGATGTGTTTTGCGGCCATTATTTTGGCCGGGATAAAAAAAATAGTTTTTGCCTACGAAGATCCCATGGGCGGGGGCACCACCTGTGACCTGTCTTTGATGCCACCCCTGTACAAAAATGCAAAAATAGAGATCATATCCGGGGTGCTCCGAGAAAAAAGTCTTGATCTTTTTTATGATTTTTTTAATAAAGAGGATAATCTCTATTGGAAAGACAGTTTTTTGGAAACATATACACTGGAACAAAAGCGTTCGTCACCGGAGAAATAAATAACACTTGCATTTCCCATGGCAAGCCGTTATAATCACAAGGTTATACTTAATTGAGCTATTGGTGAATACTACGGAGGCGTGCTAAAAGCGGGAGGCGTGAAAATAACTACTAAACGAGGACGACAGGATCAGACAATCGTGAACAAGGGGATCAGGGCCAGTGAGGTGCGTGTGATTGGTTCTGACGGCGAACAGATAGGGGTTTTGCCCATTTCAGAGGCATTGAAGATAGCCGAAGGTGAGAATCTGGATTTGGTTGAAGTATCTCCGGACGCAAATCCGCCTGTTTGTAAGATTATGGATCATGGAAAGTTTAAGTATGAGCTTACCAAGAAAAAACAGGAGACCCGGAAAAAGCAAAAAGGTTCTCAGATTAAAGAGATAAAAGTTCGTCCCAAAACAGATGACCATGATCTTGAAACCAAGGTCCGGCATATTGAAAAATTTATCAGCAAGAATGATAAAGTCAAAATAACATTGGTTTTCCGCGGGCGGGAGTTCATGCTCAGAGAACAGGCCAATGCTGTCTTGGAGAAGATTGTCGCCCTGACCCAGGAGTTTACAGTGGTTGAGCAGACCCCAAGATTTGAAGGACGGGTCATGACCATGTTGCTCGGGCCAAAAAGCTAGCGTCCGTTTTCTTTAGTTTAAATTAGCAAATTGATTGAAATACATTACCTAATGTATGGTGGTATATCATTATATACCACCTTCTATTTTTTTAGTAAATTGCAACACAGGAGAGGTTACCATGCCTAAAATTAAAACATGTAGGGCGGCAGCAAAGCGGTTCAAAAAAACAGGATCCGGAAAATACAAGTTCCGTAAATCCCATGCAAGTCATATCCTGACAAAAAAAACCACCAAGAGAAAACGGTCTTTGCGCCAGGTTCAAATGGTTGATGCGTCTAATATGAAAGAGGTCAGACGGTTGCTGCCAAATGGCTAAATTTTTTTCCGGATTGCCCCAATGGATGGGAAAAACTGATTCGGGATTACAAGATATAGTAAGGAGTTAGAGGGAATGAGAGTAAAAAGAGGATTTAAAGCAAATCGACGCAGAAATAAGGTTCTAAAGCTTGCAAAGGGGTTTAGGGGCGGTAGGAGCAAATTATACAGAACGGCTGCCGATGCGGTCGATAAGGCATTGATGTATGCCTACCGTGACAGACGCGTCCGGAAAAGAGAATTTAGAAGCCTGTGGATCGTCAGAATCAATGCTGCTGCCAGGATGAATGATCTATCCTATTCAAAATTTATGACAGGTCTTAAGCTGGCCGGTTGTGAGCTGGACCGTAAAGTTTTGGCAGATCTTGCCGTTTGTGATCCTGCAGGTTTCTCCCAGTTGGCATCCCAGGCGACTGCACGACTAAATTAGACCAAACCGGGGGTATTTTGCAAAACAGTATTGCCGATATTGAACGACAGGCCCTTGAAAATATTGAAAGGGCCGGAACCTCTGAAGAACTTGAAGCTTTGTCCACCCGGTACCTTGGCAGGAAGGGAGAACTCACAGGGTTTTTGAGGAACATCTCATCCCTTCCGGAGGATGAGCGTCCCGCTGCCGGGAAAGATGCCAATCTGTTGAAGGTGAAGCTTGAAGGGCTGATAAAACAAGCGTTCTCAGACATTGAAGCCCGCCTTACAGGCGGGCTTGCCGATATTGATGTAACCCTGCCCGGCCGGCCGGCTGTCAGGGGATCCCTTCATCCCATTACCCAGGTCTTGAATGAAATCAGCGGGATATTTATGCGCCTGGGATTTGATATTGCAGAAGGGCCTGAGGTTGAAACGGATTACTATAATTTCGAGGCCTTGAACATTCCAAAATACCATCCTGCCAGGGATATGCAGGACACCTTCTATGTGTCAGACAATATTGTTTTACGAACCCATACCTCCCCGTCCCAACCCAGGGCAATGGAAAAAACAGATCCGCCGGTACGGATTATATCCGCCGGTAAGGTGTTCCGGTGTGATTCGGATCTGACCCATACGCCCATGTTTCACCAGATCGAAGGTCTGATGGTGGATAAAAACATTTCTTTTGGAGATCTAAAGGGGGTATTAACCACCTTTGTCCATCAGTTTTTTGACAAGGAGACCTCTCTCCGGTTTAGACCCAGCTTTTTTCCGTTTACCGAACCCAGTGCAGAAGTGGATATCCGCTGCGTTATGTGCAAGGGCAAAGGGTGCCGAGTTTGCTCCAAGACCGGATGGCTTGAGGTCCTGGGTTCCGGCATGGTTCATCCTGCGGTGTTTGAAAATGTCGGATATGATACAAGCGTTTACACGGGCTTTGCCTTTGGTGTCGGTATAGAGCGGATGGCCATGCTCAAGTATGGTATTGATGATATCAGAAAATATTATGAAAACGATATTCGTTTTCTAGGGCAGTTTTAATATGAAAGTCAGTTTAAGCTGGTTAAAAGAATACATCCCGGTCGATCTGGATCCCCAAGAAATCTCCGACAGGCTCACCATGGCGGGACTTGAAGTCGATTCCCTTGAAAACCTGTATGATTATCTGGACAATGTGGTTGTGGCCAGGGTGACCGAAGTCAGAAAACATCCCAATGCAGATAACCTTTCCTGCTGTACGGTCGATGCCGGGGGTCAAGTGCCTTTGCAGATTGTTTGTGGGGCGCCCAATGTTCGGCCAGGGATGTTTGTTCCCTGTGCCTTGGCGGGTGCCGTATTGCCCGGAGACCTGAAAATCAAAAAGAGTAAACTTCGGGGGGAAAAGTCCGAAGGGATGCTGTGCAGCGGAGCTGAGCTAAGGATTGCAGCTGATGCCGCAGGCATAATGGACCTTGGCGAGGGACACTTGCCGGGAACGCCTTTGGAAAAAGCCCTGGGGCTTTCCGATACGGTTTTTGAAATTGATTTGACCCCCAACCGGCCCGATTGCCTGAGCGTGATCGGTGTTGCCCGTGAAGTGGGTGCGTTTACCACACCTAAGGCCAGGGTGCGCTTACCCGAAGTTATCCTGCCCCAGGGGAAAATTGTCAGCAAGTCCATCCATGACTATGCAAGTGTGTCCATTCAGGATCCGGACCTCTGCCCCCGCTATTCTGCAGGAATGCTGTTTGACGTTAAGGTGGGGCCGTCGCCCTTCTGGCTGTGCCGAAAACTGGAATCTGTCGGCTTGACCCCCATCAACAATGTGGTGGATGTGACCAACTTTGTCATGCTTGAGACCGGTCAACCCCTCCATGCATTTGATTTTGATAATGTGGCCAAAGGAAAAATCATTGTCAGAAAAGCCGGGAGTGCCATTGATTTTACCACCCTGGACTCCAAGACACATAAGCTGGATCCTGAAATGCTCATGATCTGTGATGGAGAGCGGGCTGTGGCGTTGGCCGGCGTCATGGGCGGGGAAAATTCCGAAATTTCGGATACCACGACCTGTGTGCTGATAGAGAGTGCCTATTTTAATCCCATTTCCATTCGAAGGACTGCCAAGCGAACCGGTATTGCAACAGATGCCTCCCATCGGTTTGAGCGGGGAGTGGATCCCGAAGGAACGGTGTATGCAATGAAGCGTGCCGTTTCTTTGATTGCACAGATTTGTGATGCCTCCATTACCCGGGATATAATAGATGAATATCCCCTGGGGTCTGTGCCGGTGACGCTTGTTTTGAGTACGGATGCCTTAAATACCCGTCTGGGCACGGATTTTTCCCCTAAAACCATTGGAGAGATTTTGCAATCGGTTGAATTCGGCGTTGAACAAACAGGCGAAAAGCAGTTAAAGGTCTTTATTCCTTCCTACAGAGTGGATGTGACCCGCCCCGAAGATTTATCCGAAGAGGTCGCGCGTCTGTGGGGCTATAACAATATCAAGACCAGCTATCCCCTGGTGCCTGCAAAGGGAAAGGCCCTGTCACCGGTGTTGGGGCTCAGGGAAAAAATCCGGCAGACCTTGCCCGGGTTTTCTTTTTATGAAGCCATTAATTATAATTTTATCCACGAAGCCTCCTGTGACCGGTTAAAATTATCTGAAACCGATGCCAGAAGGTCAATGGAAAAGATTCTAAACCCCATATCGGATCAGATGTCAGTCCTGAGGACTTCCCTTGTGCCCGGGCTTCTTGAAACCATGAAACGGAACAATTCCCAGCAGTCTGACACCCTGAGGATCTTTGAGATCGGCAAGACGTTTTTTGCAACCCGTCCGGGAGAATTGCCCGAAGAGCGGGAAATGGTGGCGGGCCTGATAACCGGGGCACGGAGTGAACAATTTTGGGCGTCCAAAAAGACCGGCGTGGATTTTTTTGACCTAAAGGGGATTGTGGAAGGCCTGCTGGGTGATTTGTTTATAAAGGATGCCCTTTTTTCAAAATTGGAAAAAGGTGTCTGTCCTTATTTTGAAATCGGTTTCGGGGCCGTTGTGAAAGTTTCGGATAGGGTTTTGGGGTCCTTGGGAAAGATTGATGGCCAGGTATTGAAAAATTTTGGATTAAAACAGGATGCCTATGTGTTTGATTTGGATCTGGCCCTGCTTTTACAATTGATGCCCGAATCCATCCAGGCCGTTCCGCTTCCGAGGTTTCCTTCCCTTTCAAGGGATATGACCTTTATTGTAGACAAAAAAATTGAAGTGGGTGCCATCCTGGGTCAGATAAAGTCGTTTGCCCAAGGGCAATCCCTTATCGAGGATATGTTTTTATTTGATGTATTTGAAGGCAAACCCCTTGCCGAAGGTAAAAAGTCTTTGTCCTTTAGGGTGGTTTACAGGTCAACGACCAAAACCCTGGAGGAAAAAAACATTAAAAAAATACACGCCACCCTGTCAGAAACCATTTTGGAGAAGTTTCAGGCAAGCCTGCCTGAATAAAATGGGGTGTTGACAAATGGTAAGGGGGTTGATATATTACGCTGCTAATGCGGGCATAACTCAGCTGGTAGAGTGCAAGCTTCCCAAGCTTGATGTCGCGAGTTCGAGCCTCGTTGCCCGCTCCATCTTTTTTTTGGGAATGGGATGGCAGATAAGTTCCATTTAATGGGGTTAAGATATGATCTGAGCCGGTAGTATGGTGGTAAGGATTTTGTTAAGGTTAAATTACTAGGAACGGGCGTCTGCCCGTTTTTGTATTTGGGGATAAGTAAAGTTTTAAGAGGGTGTGGCTGTATTATGGTTTTTGGGAGACATGAAGAGACCGGGACACTGAAGGGGAAGATTTGGGCCGTTGCAGCCCCCTTGTGCCTTGCCGAGAATTTTGAGCTGGTGAATGTCGAGGTAGGGGCCGGAGACAGGGAGAAAACCGTCGGCATCTACCTGGATAAGCCCGGCGGGATTACCTTGGACGATTGTGCATATATCAGCCGGCAACTGGGAGATCTGATTGACGTGCATATCGAGCGGATAGGCCGTTACCGGCTTGAAGTTTCTTCTCCCGGGCCCCATAGGCCCTTGAACAAAAAAGAAGATTTTCACCGATTCACCGGGAAGAGAATCAAGATTGAAACATACGAGCCGATTGAGGGACAGAAAAAATTTACAGGAATTCTTGAGCGGACAAATGATGATTCTGTTGAAATTGCAGTTGATGGTAAAAAAATTGCAATAGCAGACCTTTTGATCAGCAAAGCAATGCTTGCAGGTCAGTAGAATGGAGAGCGCTTAACATGTTTATCACAGATATTAAAAGGGTAATTGACCAGGTAAGCCGTGAAAAGGGTATTGATTCAGAAGTACTTATAACCACATTGAAGGAGGCCATTGTTTCTGCTGCCAGAAAAAAAATCGGGCCCCGGGCGGATATTGAGGTACACTATGATGAAAAGAGTGGTGATATTGAGGTGTTCCATTTTAAAGAAGTGGTTGAACAAGTAGAGTATGCCGATAGCGAATTGACCCTGGAAGAAGGGCATGAATATGATTCCGAATGTGAAATTGGTGACAGCCTGGGCATTCGCATTGATACGGAAGATTTCGGAAGGATCGCTGCCCAGTCTGCCAAACAGGTCATCATCCAAAAGATGCGGGAAGCCGAAAGAAATGCAATATACGAAAATTTCATTCATAAAAAGGGCAAAATCATCAATGGCATTGTTCAGCGGTTTGACCGGGGCAGTCTTGTGGTCAACCTGGGACAGGCCGAAGCTGTTTTAAGGCCCAGGGATCAAATGCCCAAGGAGAATTACAAACGCGGGGACCGAATCCGCGCCTATGTGCTGGATGTGCTGGAAGAGTCCAAAGGTGCCCAGATTCTGCTTTCCAGAACCCATCCTGAATTTTTGACAGAATTGTTCAAAACCGAGGTGCCCGAGGTGTCCGAGGGGATTGTCAGTATCCGGGCGACTGCCAGGGTGCCGGGTCTGAGGGCAAAGATTGCGGTCTCTTCCATCGACTCGGATGTGGACCCTGTGGGCGCCTGTGTCGGGATGAAGGGCAATCGGGTTCAGAGTATCGTCCAGGAGCTTCGGGGAGAAAAGATCGATATTGTCCAATGGAGCCCGGATATTGCCAGATTTGTCTGCAATGCCCTTTCCCCGGCTGAGATTGCCAGGGTTATCATTGACGAGGACAATCAATCCATGGAAGTTATTGTTAGCGACGAATACCTTTCCATTGCCATCGGCAAGGGGGGGCAGAATGTTTCTTTGGCCTGTGAAATTACCGGGTGGCATCTGGAAGTTACAAGTGAAGAAGATTATAGCCGTGAAGTTAAGCAGGGCTATGACAGTCTCATGAAATTGGGCAATGTGGGTTTGTCCATGGCCGAAACTCTTTTCAAGGCGGGATATGCATCTGTCCAGGACATTTCGGAAGCATCTGCTGATGATATTGTTGCTATCATGGGCTGTCTTCCGGAAGAGGCGCTGGCAACCATTGAAGAGGCACGACAGATACGAAAACAGGAACGCCTAAACCTGGAGCAAGAACGCCAGGCTAAGGAGGCGGCTCGGTTGGATAGAGAAAAGGCCCGCTTGTTGAAAAAACAGGAATCCGAAGGGGCAAAAGACCCTGTGGATCCAAATGCCACTGCAGCGGATGACAAACAAGACGCTGGAGAGTAAATTGTAAACGGAGCAGGCACGAGAAAAAATATTTAAAGAGGATTACTGGGGGCAACGAATGGTGAAGGTCAGAGTGTATGAGTTAGCTAAAGATCTGAACATGACAAACAGAGCGCTTCTTAATAAAATGAAGGAACTGAAAATCGAAGTTAATAGCCATATGAGTTCTCTGGAAGACAGTGCGATCAGCGAAATTAAAAAAAGTCTGTTTGGTCAAAAGAAACAGAAAAATGATGTGAAGGTGAAACCCTCTGTCATCCGCCGGCGTAGACATGCCCATGAAGAAGAAATCGACTCCGAGCCTGAAGATAAGATTGCCGAGCAAGCACCTGCCATGGAGCCCATTGCATCAATTGCTCCCGGTAAAGAAAAGCCCGAAGATTCTTCCGGAAAAACCCCTGTGGAGCCGGAGCGGCAAAAAATAACAGAGCCAAAAGTGGTTGCTCCGGAAACGCCAGTTGTCAAAGCCAAAATAAAAAAATCAGAACCTGCAAAGATTGTCAAGCCCGTCCCGGTGGTAAAGGGAATAAAACCTGAGGCGGACCTAAAAAAAATAGAGACGCCAGTCATCATAGAGGAGGCTGTCATAAAAGATACCATGGCTGCTGTGAAAAAGGCCGAGGCTTCTGTACAAGAAGATAAGGGCCAGGAGATTAATGGTGATGCGTTGAAAGACCCCGGCAAGCAACCCCTAGGCCGGGAAAATTTGAGACCTGCTCCTGAAAAGGTCGACGCGGCAGAGGCGGCAGACGAACAGGCGGATTCGGAAGATTCGGAAACCGATGATGCCAAGGCCCTGGCCAGAAAGAAAAAGAAAAAACGAAAATCAACTCCGGCCAAGATAGTTAAGATTGCAGATCCTGCAGTTCTCAAAAATCTGGAAAAACTTAAAGCTCCAGAAGAAAAAGCCAGGGTGATGGGCAAGGTGGATGGACCTCCGCCCGTTGCAGAGAAGGCCGCAGCTCCCCAGCGAAAACCTTTCTCCCCAAGACCTGCAGCTTCAGATCGTCAGGGCAAAGCGCCGAATATCTCTGTGGAAGAGATGATTCCGGTTGCTGATGCCGGCTTCAGAAAAAAAGAAAAACGGAGGGAGGGATTTGCGGAACCGGAATTTGACGGAAAACGCAAAAAACGCAATAAAAAATCCGTGGTTGAAGGTGATGATTTGTACAAGGGCCACGGCCGGAAAAGAAAGGGTAAGAAAGAGGCCCGGGGAGGCAAGAAAGGCAATTTTCAGAAAACCCAGATTACAACACCCAAGGCCATTAAACGCCGGATCAAAATTGATGAAGCCATCGAGCTTTCAGAACTTGCCAAGCGTATGGGGATCAAGGCCAATGAAATGATTGTAAAGTTGATGGGCATGGGGGTCATGGCCACGGTGAATCAGACCATTGATTTTGAAACCGCTACCCTTGTGGCAACGGAATTTGATTTTGAAGTGGAGAAGGCAAATTCCCAGGAGGAAGATCTCCTCCAGATCAAGACGGCTGAGGATGCGGAAGAAGACTTGATCGCAAGTCCGCCTGTTGTAACCATCATGGGCCATGTCGACCATGGAAAAACCTCTTTACTGGATGTTATCAGAAAATCAAAAATTACCAGCGGCGAAGCCGGCGGTATTACCCAGCACATTGGTGCCTATAATGTCGAAACCCCCAATGGGGGACGGATTACGTTCCTTGATACACCCGGCCATGCCGCTTTTACGGCCATGCGCTCCAGGGGCGCCAAGGTAACCGATATCGTCATCCTGGTCGTGGCAGCCGATGACGGTGTCATGCCCCAGACCATTGAGGCCATCAACCATTCCAAGGCTGCGGGTGTGCCGGTGGTTGTGGCAGTCAATAAGATGGACAAGCCCGGTGCGGATCCGGACCGGATTATGCGGGAGTTGTCGGAACTGGACCTGCTGTCTGAAGAATGGGGCGGGAATGTTATCTTTGTAAAGGTTTCTGCCAAGACAGGCGAAGGGATCGATGAACTGCTTGAAATGGTTCTCCTCCAGTCCGAGGTGCTTGAGCTGAAGGCAAACCCGGACCGGAAGGCTACGGGGTATGTGGTGGAATCCCGGCTGGATGTCGGCCGGGGATCGGTTGCAACGGTTCTGGTCAAGCAAGGAACCTTAAGGGATGGGGACCCCATTGTGTGCGGCCTTCATTCCGGTCGGATACGGGCCATGATCGATGATGCAGGAGAGCGCATCGATGCGGCCGGTCCCAGCACACCGGTGGAAATAGTCGGTCTTACAGGCGTGCCCGATGCCGGAGATGAATTTACGGCTGTGGATTCAGACAAGGAAGCAAAGCAGATCGCTTCCCATAGAATGCAGAAGCAGCGGGCCAAGGAACTGGCCAAAAAGAGCCGGGCCAATTTGGAAAAAATGTTCGAAAACCTGGGATCCGCTGAAGTCAAAGAGCTTAAGCTGATAGTCAAGGCAGATGTCCACGGTTCCATTGAAGCCTTGAACGATTCCCTCAAAGACCTTGCCAAGGAAGAAGTGGATATTAAAATTGTCCATTCCGGTGCCGGAACCATCAATGAATCCGATGTTGCCCTGGCGGCCGTGTCCGATGCCATTATCATCGGGTTTAACGTCAGGCCTTCCCCCCAGATCCGTAAAATGGCCAAGGATGAAAATGTGGACATGCGGTTCTATGATATTATTTATAATGTCATCAATGATATCAAAGCAGCACTGGATGGGATGATGCCCTCTACCTTCCATGAGATCATTATCGGCCGGGCCGAAGTGCGGGAAATCTTTGTGGTGCCGAAGATGGGAACCATTGCAGGATCCCATGTTGTGGAGGGCAAGGTGGTCCGGGGCAAAAAGATCCGTCTCCTCAGGGATGGGGTCATTAAATGCGACACAGCCCTGTCCTCTTTGCGGCGGTTTAAGGATGATGTTAAGGAAGTGGACCAAGGCTACGAGTGCGGTATCGGTCTTGAAAAATACAATGACATCAAAGTCGAAGATGTCATTGAGTGTTATGAAGTTGAAGAAAGAAAGTATAAGGGTGAGTAAGATAGAATGAAACCCTATTTGCGCGCAGACAGAATCAGTGTCCAGATCCAGGTGGCCATCACGGAACTTTTGAGAAAGAAGCTGCAGAATCCAAAAGTGGAAATGGCCACCATCAGCGGAGTGCGACTCACCTCCGACCTCCGGATTGCCTATGTGTATATTACGGTGTTCGGGGGCAAGAAGAAGATTGCCGAGACCATGAAGGGGTTTGCTGAATCAAAGGGGTTTATCAAGAAGAGCATTGCTCCCCAGCTGGGGCTCAAATTTATGCCGGACCTTAAGTTCATCCACGATGATTCTTTTGATAAAGCTGCCAGAATGGATGCCCTTATCAAGTCGGCCTCAGATTCGGATTTAAAGCCTTCGGAAGAATTCTCCCCGGAAGAACCGGTCGATCCGGTCGACCCTGAGGGGTTGTAATCGTTTCCAAGGTCAGGTTTAAATGAAAGATGGCATTCTAGCAATTGATAAGCCGGAGGGAATCTCTTCGGCTGGAGTGGTCGCCCGGGTAAAGCGGGTTCTTGGGGTTAAGAAAATCGGGCACACCGGCACCTTGGACCCCTTTGCAACAGGCGTTTTGCTCATCGCCCTTCAAAAGGCCACCCGGATATCACGTTTTTTTCTTGCCGGCACCAAACACTATACAGCCCGGGTAACCCTGGGAATTGAAACAGACACCCAAGATTGCACGGGCAGGATCGTATCAGAAGCAGCTCCCGAAGTCGTGGGGGCTATATCCCCCGAAGATGTTCTTCGAACCGTCGCCCTTTTTGCAGGCAGTCAGGAACAGATCCCCCCCAGTTTTTCCGCATTGAAACACAAGGGGCAACCCCTCTACAAACTGGCCCGCCAGGGCGAGATGATACAAAAGCCTCCCAGAAGTATCCAAATTTACACCATATCGGTTCCCGATATGCGACTGCCTGAATTCACACTGGATGTCCATTGCTCGGGTGGTACCTATATCCGCAGCCTTGCCAATGATATCGGAAAGAAGCTTGGATGCGGGGCCCATTTGTCCGGCCTGCGCCGGACCCAATCCGGGGCCTTTGGGCTTGGGAATGCCCTCGGGCTATCGGCTCTGGAAAAAATGACCCCAGAAGAGATTGCACCCTATATTCTCCCCATGTCCGACTGCCTTTTCTTCCTGCCCTCGGTAACAGCCGATACGCGTTGTGAAAAAAAAATCAGTTTCGGTCAGAGGCTGTCCTTTGAGGAGATTGTTCCCCACCTTCCCCCTGGGAGTGCTTTACCTGACTGTATCCGTATGGTGGATGCTTCAAACCAATTACTGGCCCTTATTGAGCCGGACAAAGATCAAGCCTTTTATAATTATTGTTGCGTTTTCTCCTGTTAACTGGTATCTACAGACGGTTATCCATATTGTAATGGTAGTTGGGTCTGCAGTCTCTTTTTTCTTCTGAATGGAATATCGGATAAAAGAAATGAAATACGAGACCCGATTTTATACCATGTTTTAATTATTCCAGACAAAGGAGTTCAAAAGTGGTTTTACTGGCAGAGAACAAAGAGGAGATGATCGAAAGTTTCAAGCTCCACGAGTCCGATACCGGCTCACCGGAAGTTCAGGTAGCAATTTTAACCCACCGCATCAGTTACCTTACTGAGCATCTTAAGATTCACAAAAAAGACCATCATTCAAGACGGGGTCTCTTGATTCTTGTTGGAAGGCGCAGAAGCCTTCTGGACTATGTGAAGAAAAAGGATGTCACCAGATACCGTTCTTTGATTGAAAGACTCGGACTTAGAAGGTAGAATGACTATCAACCGGTTTTTGGCTGTTTGCGGGTCAAAAACCGGTTTTTTGTTTGTATCTTATTTTATTGGTACCAATTTTATTTTTAACCGGGGGCGGCAGTCATTTGGGATGCTTTTAAATAAGTTCGCATGTTTGCCATCAAGCATATTGTTTGATGACAAACATGCGGGTTTATTATTTCTAAGGTATCTCAAGGTCTCCGCCCCTTTATTACTTAGGAGAAACTATGGAAAAAATTACATCAGCAATGATCGGTGGGAAAGAATTATCCATCACCACCGGTAAGATTGCAAAACAGGCATCAGGCGCTGTTATTGTCCAGTACGGAGAAACCCGGGTCATTGTAACGGCAGTTGCATCAAAGGACGCAAGAGAGGTTAGCTTTTTGCCACTGACCGTTGAGTATCAGGAGCGGATCTATGCTGCCGGCAGAATTCCCGGCAATTATTTCCGAAGGGAAATCGGCCGGCCTTCGGAAAATGAAACCTTGAGAGCCCGTATGATTGACCGCCCCATCCGGCCCTTGTTTGAGAAGGGGTATAATTTTGAAACCCAGGTCATTGCCACGGTCCTGTCAACGGACAAACTGTGCGACCCCGGCATCCTGGCCATTGTCGGCGCCTCGGCCGCCCTTGAAATATCCGATATCCCCTTTAACGGCCCCATTGCCGGGATTAAGGTGGGCCGGGTGGACGGGCAATTTATCGCAAATCCCACACCCGAACAGATGGAAGCAAGCGACATCGACCTGACCGTGGCCGGTTCCAAAACCGGTGTGGTCATGGTGGAGGGCGGTGCCGATGTGGTATCTGAAAAGGATATGCTGGAAGCCATCTTTTTCGGCCATCAGGCCATGCAACCCCTCATTGATCTTCAGATCCAATTGAAAAAAGAGGTCGGCAAGGAAAAAAGAGCCTTTACGCCTCCGGCAAAAGATGAGGCCCTGGAAGAAAACGTTATGGCGTTTAGCGCCGATAAAATCCATGAAAAGGTTCAGATCAAAACCAAGATCGAACGGGCGAATGCCCTGGGGCTTTTGAAAGAAGAGGTCCAGGATCATTTCGCAGAACAATACCCGGATCAGATGGACGAGGTCAAAGAGGCCTTCAGCAATGCTGTTAAATCCGTGAGTCGCAAGATAGTCCTTACAGAAGACAAGCGCATCGACGGCAGGGCCTTTGACGAAATACGCCAGATTGATTGTGAAGCCGCTTGTCTGCCGAGACTCCACGGGTCCGCCTTGTTTACCAGGGGGGAAACCCAGGTGTTGGGGGTCCTGACCTTAGGATCCGGCAGGGATGAGCAACGCATCGAAACCCTGAACAATGGGGATACCACCCGGACCTTTATGCTCCATTATAATTTTCCACCCTTTTCAGTGGGAGAGGTCAAACGGGCGGGTGGTCCCAGCCGCAGGGATGTCGGGCATGGCGATCTTGCCCACAGGGCGCTTTCAAGAATTCTCCCTTCGGCCGAAGAGTTTGAGTATACCATCCGACTGGTGGGAGAAGTCATGGAATCCAACGGGAGTTCTTCCATGGGAACGGTCTGCGCCGGCACCCTGGCTCTCATGGACGGCGGGGTGCCCATCAAGGCGCCTGTCTCGGGTATTGCCATGGGCCTTGTAAAAGGTGAGGACAAAACCGTCATTCTTTCCGATATCCTGGGGGATGAAGATCATTTCGGGGATATGGATTTTAAGGTGGCAGGCACAACAGAGGGCATCACCGCTCTTCAGATGGATATAAAGATTAAAGAGCTGTCCAAAGAGATCATGGAAACCGCTTTGAACCAGGCCCGGGGCGGCAGGCTTCATATTTTGGCTGAGATGATGAAAACCCTTGATAAAACAAGGGAGAATCTATCCCCTCTTGCTCCGAAAATTGTCAGCATTCAGATCAACAAGGACAAGATCCGGGATATCATCGGACCTGGCGGCAAGGTGATCCGTGCCATTCAGACGGAAACCAATACCGTTCTTGAAGTGGACGATTCCGGCCTTGTAAAGATTGCGGCTGAAAATCAGGCAGATGCAGACAGGGCAGTGAAGATGGTAGGAGATATTGCCATGGACCCTGAAATCGGTGCCATTTACCAGGGCGAGGTGGTGAAAATTACGGACTTTGGCGCTTTTGTCAATATCAAACCCGGGACAGACGGTTTGGTTCATATTTCGGAGCTGGCGGAACATCGTGTTAAACAGGTCACAGACGTGGTCAAGGAAGGCGAAATAATTTCCGTAAAGGTTCTGGACATCACCCGGGATGGGAAAATCAAGCTGAGTTACAAAGCAGCTAAGAAAGATGAAGAAAAATAGTTCTTTTTGTGTCTGTCCCCTTGCCAGCGGCAGCAAGGGGAATTCTGTGTTTGTTGCAACGCCCGAAACCGCTGTGCTGATTGATGCAGGTCTGTCCGGAATTGAAATTGAAAGACGCCTCACCCTTGTGGGGCAAACACCGGAACAGCTTTCGGCCATCATTATCACCCACGAACATACCGATCATGTACGCGGGGCGGGGATATTAAGCCGCAGGTTTAATATCCCCGTCTATATCACCCCCAAAACCCTGGATGCCTGCACCGGTTTAGGGAAGATCCAACACCTTAATTTTTTTGAATGCGGAACCCCCTTTGATATTGACCAGCTGCGGGTGGTTCCTTTTTCAATTTCCCACGATGCCCGGGATCCTGCCGGTCTGACCCTGTCCTTTGGAGAAAGCAAAATCGGTATCGCCACAGACCTTGGCATTGTCACAGGCCTTGTCAGGGAACATTTGAAGAATTGCCATTTGATCTATATCGAATCCAACCATGATCCGGAGATGCTGATCAACGGGTCCTACCCCTGGTTTTTAAAACAGCGGGTCAAATCCAGGAGCGGCCATCTGTCCAACATGGACACCCGGGAGTTGCTATCTGACATTCTGGGGCAGAATCCGGATCCGAATGTCATCCCGGACTTAAAACATGTGATCCTTGCCCATTTGAGCGAGGAGAACAATTGTCCCAGGAAAGCTGCCATGGAAGTGGCCAAAGGTCTTAATGGATCCGGGATCGCATTGTATGTGGCAGGACCGGATCACCCCGGAGAAATGATCCGCCTATAGGCGGCCGCATCCAGTATTTTTTCCCATGCGTTCTGGGGAACCCGGCGGGTAAGCGGTTTTATCAGGACGTCACCCAAAAGCGGAACCTCTGTTGGATTGAAAAAAAGGGTGGTTTCGTTTCTTTTGTCTAAAGCGCCTGACTTCCCAGGCAGCAGGGCAGATATACCGTAAAACAACTTCCTTTCCCGACCACACTTGAGACCATGATTTTCCCCCCGTGGTCCTGGATGATGCCGTGGACAATGGACAATCCCATACCCGTGCCTTTCCCGATTTGCTTGGTGGTAAAATAGGGCTCAAAAAGTCTGGGAATATCCTGGTCAGCAATACCACACCCTGTGTCTTCAACCGTCAGTTTAAAATAGTCTCCGGTCACAGGGAAACCGAACCCATGGGCGTCTTGCTCCATGGAAACCCTGCCCACTCCAAGGGAAATACGTCCCTTTTCCTTGCCCAGATCCAATTCAATGGCATGCATGCTGTTGGTCAGCAAATTCATAACGGCCTGGTAAATTTGGGTCTTGTCGGCAAAGACAAGAAGCCTGTCAGACTGGATTATGGTGGCCAGCTCAATGGTGGCAGGTATCCTGATTCTAAAAAAAGTGATACATTCCCGGAGGATAGAACCCAGATCGCAGATTGTTTTGTCCATAGGTGTCTGGCGGCTGAAGGCCAGGATCTGATTCACAATGCCGCTGCCCCGTTCACTGGCCAGGCATATGTGTTCAAGATTTTCATGGGCCGGATGGGGTTTTTCCAGGTGCGAGAGGGAAAGTTCTGCATATCCCAGGATAGTGCTTAGAATATTATTGAAATCGTGGGCAACCCCTCCTGCCAGGGTGCCGATGGCCTCCATTTTTTGGGAATGATGCAGCTGCCTGAGTAATTCTTTGCTCGTTTCTTCTGCCTGAATCCGGTTCTGGATTTCATTTTCCAGCTGGAGGCGCCTTTGTTTTTCTTTCCCGACCATTTGGCTGATCTTGTTGAAAAGAAAGGCAACGGAAATGGTGGCCACGGCATTGAGACAAATAAAATTGACCCCGACCACAATCCAGATGGCAACGGCATATGGCTGGGTTTCCATCCAGGGCATTGTCCTGCCCGGCACAAGCAGGCTCAACCCCAGGAGAGTGATAAGATTGATCCCAAGGGAGATCACAGCCGGTTTTCCTCCCAGTAAGACCCCGGTCATAATGGAAAACATCAGCAACCATAAAAACCCGGCTCCTTTGGGGCCCAGAACAATAAGAAGTCCCAGACCAAGAGCATAAAAGATCAGGAGCAGGCCCAGGGTCTTGTTTAAAAAAGAGAGCCTTTGGCCCATCAGCAGAAAAAGGGCAAATCCCAGTGCCAGGGTATCCAGGAATGCAATGCTGTAGAATTTTAAGGTAAACGAATAATAAATACTGGGCAGATAGGCGATGGCACCGAAAGTGACAAGGCCCAACAGGAGATAAGATAAAAGCCGTTGACGGAAAAAATCAATGCCGTTTTCCCCTGCTGGGGGGGAACCTTTAAAAATATCTGTGATTCTTTTTTTTATAACCATAGGGTTTCAACATGTTCATTTTGTTTCAACCTATCAGATCAAAAAGAATTTCACCACTGAAAATCTGGGGATAATCTGCCCCCTGTTTGGGCGGTTTTAAATTTTAGAGAGAAATAAAGCTTGCCGCAATACCCATGACGTAGTAATTTAGGGCTATGATACCAATAGATTAGCTTTCTTGCCAAAGGAAGAAAGGATACACCCATGAATCCGGTTATTGATGCCTTAAAATTTCGTCATGCCTGTAAAAAGTTTGATCCCAAAAAAAAGATACCCGGCCCTGCCCTGGAGACCATACTTGAAGCGGCCTGCCTTTCCCCTAGCTCCTTTGGTATGGAAGCATGGAAATTTCTGGTGCTGGCATCAGATGGGATCCGGGCAAAACTTCGCCCTGCCTGCTGGGATCAGCTCCAGGTTACAGAGAGCAGCCATGTGGTTGTGATACTGGCGCAACCCGGCCTGGTTGATCCTTCAAACGCATATGTCCTGAAAAGTTTTCTAAGACGGAAACTGCCGAATGATATCACAAGGGCCTATATTGAAAAATACAAATGGCATATGGATACGGAGGTATTTCCCCGGATGAATGCCTATGCCTGGTGCTCAAAGCAATGCTATATTGCGTTGGCCAATATGATGACCACAGCCGCATCCCTGGGCATTGATTCCTGTCCAATGGAAGGGTTTGAAAAGAAGCGGGTGGAAGAAATTCTTGAAATTGACACCCGAAAGTTTGAAGTGTCGGTTCTGCTGGCATTGGGATACAGGGCCGGGGATGCGCCTTCCCGCAGGCGCTATCCCATGGATGAATTGGTGGAATACAGATAAAAATTTTCCAGGCTGAAGGACCGGGCCTGTTTGCACAGAACCGCAATGTTATATTCATTTTACAGATCCGAAATCAATCGCTCTTTTGCACTAAATAAAACCGTATCTCCACAGATTAAGGAGGCCGATATGGAACAGGCAAGGATAATGGTGGTTGATGATGAACTGGTGATCCGTGAATCTTTAGGCGGCTGGCTAAAACGGGACGGATACCATGTCATCACGGTTCCAAGCGGCGAAAAAGCCCTTGAAACCTTAAAATATAATAGTTTTGATGTTATATTGCTGGACATCCAGATGGACGGCATCAGCGGAATGGAAGTTCTCACCCATGTCAAGGAAGAATATCCTGATATTGATGTGATCATGATCACCGCATTTGGATCTATCCCTTCGGCTGTCCAGGCTATGAAATCCCATGCCTTTGATTACCTTTTAAAACCCTTTGATCCGGATGAATTGGGGGTTTTGATCAAAAAAATCATGGATCACCGGGCAAGGAAAAAGGAAAACACTTTTTTAAAAGAGGCGTATGCCGAGCAAATCCGTTTTGAAAGCATGATCGGTCAATCCCCTTCCATGCAGGCGGTTTTCAGTCTGATCAATGATATCAGGGACTCGGATGCCACTGTTTTGATAACCGGGGAGACAGGGTCGGGCAAAGGCCTGGCTGCCAAGGCGATTCACAGTAACAGCCGGGCCAGGGAAGGCCCTTTTGTCAGTGTCAATTGCGGTGCCATTCCCAAACATATCATGGAAAGCGAATTGTTCGGACACAGAAAAGGGGCGTTCACAGATGCCAGGGAAGACAGGAAAGGCCGTCTGGAGATGGCAAATGGCGGAACGCTTTTTCTCGATGAAATCGGTGAAATCAGCATGCGCATGCAGATTGATCTGCTCCAGGTTCTGGAGGACAGGATTTTTTATAAAGTAGGCGGTACCCAGCCCCTTACCGCAGATTTCAGGGTGATTGCGGCAACCAACGCAGACCTTCCCCAGGCCATCCGGAATAAAAGTTTCAGGGAAGACTTGTTTTACCGGCTCAACGTGATCTGTTTTACCATGCCGCCCCTGCGGGAGCGCAAGGAGGATATCCCTATTTTGGCCCGCCATTTTCTGGAAAAGTTTACCCAGGAGGTAAACCGGGGAGTGGAGAGAATCTCCAGGGATGCCATGGATGAACTCATGCTCTATGAATGGCCGGGAAATGTGCGGGAATTGTCCAATGCCATTGAGCGGGCAGTGGTGGTTTGCAAGACCCGGACCATCACCCCGTCTGATCTGCCCATCGGCCAGTCCCTGGAGAAAGAGCTCAAAGAACGGTATTTTTCCCTTACGGATATGGAGCGCCAGCATATCCGAAGAATTCTGGACCAGACCGGGTGGAATATTTCCAAATGCGCGGCCATCCTCGGGATTGACAGATCAACTTTGTATAGTAAAATCAAACGCTACGAACTGATAAACCCCCGTGTCTGATATGCCGGCCATGCCCCGGGGCAAGCCCGACACCATCCTTGTTTCTCCGGTGGGCGAGATCGCTCCCTGGATATCTTTGGCCCTTGCCGAAAAACTGGAAGGCTTCTTCGGGTTTAAAACACGGGTGGCTCCCTTGCTGGACGATATTTCCTTTGCCTTTGATCCGGACCGGAATCAATACCATTCCACCCTTATCCTGGCCGAACTTGCTGCTTGCTGTCCCGGTGACGGTCTCAAAATCCTGGCAGTTACCCGGGAAGATCTGTTTATCCCGATTTTGACCCATGTTTACGGAGAGGCCCAGCTGGGGGGAACTGCCTGTATTATATCCATTTCGCGGCTCATCTCCGGTTATGACATGGGAGGGCCGGACCAGGGCGCCGGCCGGATTGTCAAGGAAGCCGTCCATGAACTGGGGCATTGTTTTGACCTGCACCATTGTGAAGATGCGCATTGTCTCATGCATTATTGCCGGAAGCTTGAGGATGTGGACAGAAAATCATACCATTTCTGCCGGTATTGCACTATTTTTTTGTCAGACAACATCAAGGCCCTTGGGAGATAAACATTTTTACCAGATCCTCCCAGGCGACCCCTGTCAGGTTACCGTAGATGTCCGACATCAAGGTCCCTCCATCTGCCGCAGCAAGCTGGGTGTGTTCTTCGAGAAATTCATAGAGGCGCCTGACTGCGCCAGCCATGAATTTTTCAGAGGTGTCCATGAAAAATAGATGTTTCAGATCCTGTTTCAGATCCGGGCAGTAAAGGGTGAGTATCCACCCTTGGGTATAGGGTGCCTTTGGGATGAGGTCCGGCGAGTTCCGGACCTGGGCGTTGACTTCGGTGACAACCCCATTGACAGGGGCCAGAAAGGAAACCCGGTTTCCCCGGCGGGTCAGGGTAAGGGCGGGCTCCCCCCGGGTTAGCCGTTTTCCCATCAAGGGGCAGGACAGGGCATCAAACTTTCCCAGCAGCTTACAGGCAAAATCATCGATGCCCAGGCGAACCATGCCGTTGTCCTCAATCTTGATCCAGGTATGGCCGGGGGAAAAATAGTATCCCATGGGCAGAAAAATGCCGCTGATCTCTTCAAATTGGACCGGCTGCAACTGGGTATATACCGTGAACTGATCATTGAAATACTGGTCAAATTCACAATCAACACAGCGGTAACTTCTTGGGCAGGTTTTAAACCCGATAGCCCCTTTCATGTGGTGGATACAGGGCCGTTTTGCCAGGGGGGCTTTTTTTAGTTTTTCCTTCCAGAAAACAAGGGCGGCGCTTTTTCCTTTCAAGGGTGTTCCCTGGTTCGTCAACGTCTGGTTGGCAGAACAGACCCGTGTCAGGGCCCTGTCAAACCGGCAGTCGGCACAGGCAAATTCCTTGAAACATATTTTTTTCTTTACCACCCCTGCCTGCATCCAGAGACAGGCAGGGGAAGTGGTCTTTCCATGGGATTTCATTTGTCACTCCTTGGTGGGGTTTTTCCCTTTAAAAAAAGCAGTTCAGGTGCCCAAAAATTTACGGGTCAGATTTTGCCAGCCCAGGCCGGGCAGGCTGCCGTATACATTTGATCTTAAAACTCCGCCATCTGCTGCCAGGGGGCCTGTGACCCCTTCGATCATTTGCTCAAGAACCAAAACCTCCCGGTCGAGCCAGGAACAGCTTTCCTCATCTGTCATCAAGTCTTTAAGGGCATCTTTGATATCCGGGGTGTGGAGGGTGAACAGCCACCCATGCGTATAAGGGTCATTTCCCGGGAGGGAGGGCGATTGGGTCACCCCATGGTTTACCCGGGTGATAATCCCATTGATGGGGGACAGAACATCTGCCAAATTGTTTTTTTGCCGGATACCCCAGCCGGCCGTGTTTTGGTTCAGCTCCTGGCCGGTCAGGGGAAGATCAAAGCCATCCGGGCTGCCCAGGACCTTGAAACTGAAATCATCCATGCCCACCCGGATGACCCCGCCGTCTTCGATACGGGCCCAGGTATGGCCCCAATGGAAATAACCGGACCGGTCCAGTTTAAACCCTTTGATATCGGCGATCTCTCCCGGGCCCCGGGCAATTGCCAGAGAAAGGGTATCCTCAAACATCTGGTCAAAATCGCAATGGTTGCAATTGTAATTCATGGGACAAGTCCTGGGGTCTGCCCTGCGGGTCAGGGTATGGCGGCAGGTTCGGTCACGGCTGTCGTGCCGGCGCATTGCATCCTGCCAGGAAAGGTGCCTGCCGGTGGCTGTCATTTTCTGCATGGCCGCATCATATTTACAGTTGGCGCAATCATAATACTGGGTGCACTCTTTTTTTTTCACTACTTTGGCCTGCATCCAGAGACAGGGATGGGTGGGCAAGCTGTCTGCCCGCTTGCGGGTGGCCGTGTTCTCGGGCAGGGTTGCCATAAACTCTTTTTTCCGGTTCATATGGACCTCCTTTATGAAGAATGGGTTATGATATTCAGATGAAATAGCAAGAAGGATACCACGTCCTTGCCGGCAGGACTTATTTGTGCAGAGGTACGGTTTATAGGCCTTCTGGCAAGGCAGGGCTCCTTAGGCCAAAAGGGAGTGTGACGCTGTGTGCCGGATTTTTCAACAGGTTTCAGGGCCGAATTCTGTTTCCCACCGGAGAAAGCCTTTCCTGATCGGCGGGAACAATATGAAGGGTTTTCCCACAGCACGGTCTTATTTTCCCACAGTCCCGGTTTTCCAGCAGGAATGAACTAATTCTTGCACATCGGTTCAAGATAATGTTAAAAATAGGGAAAGGTTCCTTTTTACATCACCATTTCAAAAGGAGGCATCGTGGAATTCCCCCAGAACGAAATGGAAACAATCCTTAACGGCATCAAGGATTTTATCCTGGTCATCTCACCGGAAAGGCAGATTCAGATGGTCAATGATGCTTTTTTAAAGCATATGAATTATGCCCGTAAGGATGTCCTTGGCCGGAAATGCTATGATGTGTTTCAGGAGGTCACCCGGAAAAGCAGCAATTGCCATAAAAATTGTCCTCTGGAAGATGTCATCCGCAACAAGCAGCATTGCCAGGTGGAACTCACCCGGCTGGGGTCCGACGGGAATCCGCGCTACACGGAATTGACCATTTTCCCCATCTGGGAGCAAAAGGGCAAAATTGAAAAATTTATTGAGATCAGCCGGGATATCACACAGCGGAAGGTAAGCGAGCAGCAGAACCAGGAGTATCTTTTAAAGATGGTGGAGCAAAGAACCCGGCAATTGAAAGAGAGCCATGAACGGCTTCTGCACCAGGATAAGATGTCTTCCCTCGGGAAGCTGGCCTCTTCCGTGGTCCATGAAATCAATAACCCTGTGGCCGGCGTGTTGAACCTGGTCCTTCTCAGCAAGCGGATTTTAAAGGAAGACCAAATCAACCAAGGCGAATTGGACCTGTTTTTACAATACCTGGATCTTATGGAAACGGAAACCCGTCGCATCAGCCGTATTATCAGTAATCTTCTGGTTTTTTCCCGGCAGTCGAAGATTGAAGTTGTCAAGTTCGATCTCAATGAGCTGATCGAGCAGACCTTGATATTGAACTCCAATCTTTTAAAAATCAACCGGATACGGGTCATTGAATCCCTTGAGCACAACCTGCCCCTGGTGAGAGGATCAGAAGATCAGATCCAGCAGGTGTGCATGAACCTGATCTCCAATGCCATTGAAAGCATGTCCGGCAGGGAGAAAAAACAATTGACCATCAAAACATTTCGCAAAGACCGGGAAAAAGCTGTTGGGTTTGAGATAGGGGATACGGGGACAGGGATTCCCCAGGAGGTGATCCCAAAAATATTTGAACCTTTTTTTACCACCAAGAGAAAGGGAAAGGGAGTCGGGTTGGGACTGTCGGTTGTCTATGGTATTATAGAGGAGCATGGCGGAAGCGTATATGTGGACTCAACCCCGGGCAAAGGCACCCGGTTTTTAATTACCTTATACCGGGAATTGGATCCTGAAAACGAGAAACAGACCCTGGTAGATCCAAAACCATGAGCCGGGCCAGTGGCCTCTGCACCCATGGTGAAATTTTTGAAAAGGAAAAAAATGAATAAAACGGATCAGACCCTGATGGAACAGATGAAAATTACTGGTCGGGAAATAGCCAGACGAAAGGCATTGCTTTCCTTTGATGAAAAAGATGCCCTTAGCCTGTCCGGCTTTAAACCTATTGTTTTCAGCAATATTGAAGTGATTGTGGAAAAGTTTTACGACTGGGTCACTTCCTTTGGAGACCTTGACCGGCTCATCGGGGACAGGGAAAGCCTGGAAAGGCTCAAGAAGTATCAGCAGCAGTATATTCTGACACTTTTTGACGGCCAGTATGATGAGGAGTATGTGCATTCAAGATTACGGGTGCGCATGCTCCACAGGCGGATAGGCTTGGAACCCATGTCCTATGTGGCTGCCGTTCATTCTTTGGGCCATCTCCTTGGCCACATCATCACCCAGGGGATGAAAAAAGACGGTCAGGCCTCCTTGGATGCCCTTGACAAAATCATCCTGTTTGACCTGTCTTTGATTGTGGATACCTATATCACAAGCCTCATGGATGAGAGCCGGCGCAGCAAGGAGAAATTATCGGAATATGCCCTGTCCCTTGAGGAAACCATTGCCCATAGAACCCGGCGCCTCAAGGAGCAGGCCCGTCATGACGGGTTGACCGGACTTTTGAACCAGCATTCTTTTTATCAGGAGCTGAAGCGGGAGCTGGCACGGAGCAGCCGGCTCAATCATCCGGTGACCCTGTTGTACTTTGATCTGGACGGATTTAAAGGCTTGAATGACACCAAAGGACATAAGGCAGGAGATGATGTTTTGGTAGCGGTTGCAAGGACAGTGACCCAGGTGACACGGCAAAATGAGATCACGGCCCGGTACGGAGGAGATGAATTTTGTATTATCCTGCCGGAGAGCCGGGTTGAACAGGGGATTGTTGCCGCCAAGAGACTGAATGCAGCCCTTGAGAAAAATATCAAGCAGACCCAGGTCACCTGCAGCATTGGGATTGCCGCATCTAGTCCGGAGCAGCCCCTGGATGCAGATTCCCTGGTGAAACTGGCCGATGCCGCCATGTACAAGGCAAAGACAAAAAAAGGCTTTTCCCTGGAGGCAGCCGGGGCATAAATCCACTAGGACAGGCTGCTTTTTTATTGTGCTTTTTATCAATATTTCATTATCAGAAAAAAAAATGCAATAAAGAAAACCCCATGAAACTCTAAGCGATGATATCCGGATAATGGGTCTTGATGCAGTCAGGACAAATCCCATGGCTGAATTTGGCATGGGAATGTTCATGGAGGTAGGTTTCGATTTGTTCCCAATAACCCTTGTCATCCCGGATCTTTTTGCAATGGGCACAGATGGGTATAATCCCCCTTAGGGTTTTTATTTCATCCAATGCGAGTTGGAGTTTTTCATTCCGGGTTTTAAGGTCTTTTTTAAGCCTAGACAAACTGATATGGGTTTCAACCCGCGCCAGCAGCTCTTCCCTGTGAAAGGGCTTTCGGATATAGTCCACGCCTCCTGCCGAGAACCCTTTTACCGTGTCAGTCACTTCACCCAGGGCGCTGATGAAAATTACCGGAATCTCTTTTATATACTTGTCTGCCTTTAGTGCTTCACACACCTGGTAACCGTCCATATCCGGCATGATAATGTCCAGCAAAATCAGGTCTGGGATTTGTTTTATGGCAGCCGTTAAAGCGATCTGGCCGCTCAAGGCAGGGCGAACCGTATATCCTTCGCTCCCCAGAATTTCCGCCAGAATTCTAAGATTCTCCTTGTTGTCGTCAATGACCAGGATATTTCCTTTTGGATTGTGCATAGGGTCTTACTCCTTGTCCACCCCTTTTATCAGGGACAAAAGAGGTTCGTATTCGAAATCATGGGTCCATTCCTGCAATTTTACGGCAAGCCCGGGGGCATGATCCTTTATTTCTAAAATAACTGAATCAATGGCCGCCATATCTGCCCGGATGACAGCATCTTCCAGACGATCTCTCACAAATGCCGGCACAGATGACATTAAATGGTGCCAGTCATCCGATCCTTTGTCTTCCGGCACTTTAGCAGGAGTTCCATGGGTTTTATATACCCATCGTATCCCAAGGTGTTTTTCCATGGCATTGTAAATGTCGGTCTCTGTGAAAGGTTTGGCAATATAGTCGTCACATCCGGCTCCCAGGGCCGCCTCCTGTTTATTGTTCAGGCTGTCTGCACTGATGGCAATTATTTTTGTCTGGCGGTTAATGTCTGCGGATTTTATTTGTCTGCTGGCCTCGTATCCATCCATCCCAGTCATCCGCATGTCCATGAAAATCAGGTGGGCAGGCCATTTTTGATACAGGCCAAGGGCATTTTCTCCGTCTGTTGCTTCTTTGAGGTCAAATCCGAATGTCCCAAGGAATTTGAGGAGTATCAACCGGCTTGCAGGGTTGTTATCGACGACCATGATGCGGTATTGCGGCTGCCCCTTTTCAATCCCGATTACCTTTCCAGGGAGAGCAATATCTGCAATTGTTGAGGCCTGGGCCGCCTTGATGGTAAACCTGAACACCGATCCCTGGCTGGCCCGGCTTTCCACGCTCATTTTCCCGCCCATGAGTTCCACAAACCTGGAGCTTATGGTCAGTCCGAGTCCTGTGCCTTCCTTGGACATCCGGCCCAGCTGGGTTTGTTCAAAGGCAACAAAGATCTGTGTTATTTCTTCGGGAGAGATACCGGCGCCGGTATCTTCCACTTCAAAAAAAAGCAGTTGAAATGCGTCTGTCCGATCAGGGGAGAAGCTTTTTTCCCCCGCCTTCAGGCGCAGGGTAATGCAGCCTTTTTCGGTAAACTTGAAGGCATTGTTCAGCAGATTGATGAGAACCTGCCGAAGCCGGACAGGATCTGTCTCAATAAACCGGGGAACCCTGTCATCTATTTCAAAAATCAGGTCCAGACGTTTGTTGAGCTTTTTTAGCCGGAACATGTCTTCGATCTCACCCAGCAGGAGATGGACATCAAAGCTGCTCGGGTTAAGGCGGATCTGTCCTGCTTCAATGGTGGAAAGATCCAGCACCTGATTGATCAGCGAGAGCAGGTGCTCCCCGCTTTGACGGATGGTGTCGATGTATTCGTGCTCAGGTTCCGAAAGGGTCTGGCTTCGGGTCAAAAGCTGGGAAAAGCCCAGAATGATATTGAGCGGGGTCCGCAGTTCATGGCTCATGTTGGCCAGGAACTTGCTTTTGGCCTGACTCGCCTGTTCAGCCCCACGCCTGGCATCCTGCAGGGTGAGTTCATATTCATGTCGCTTTTGGATAAAATAGGATACCGATTGGGCCATGCTCGCAATTTCATCCTCTCCCTTAACGAGAATGGGCATGGGGTTCCCCCTGATCTGGGTTTTCATACTCTGCTCAAGGGAAAGGATGCGACCGATGACCGATCGGCGGATAAACAATGAAATAAGAACAGCGCTTGCAACGATGACAATGGGAATTAGGAAGAACAGTCTTCCGGTCAATTCTATCTCCCGGGTAAGGGTTTGATTCTGGCCCTGGATGGCGGTTGAAATATTTGAAAACACAAGTTCAGTCTGCTTGATCAGTTCATTGGACAAAAAGGTTATTTGCACCAGCCGGTCCTGAATTTTTAATTTATCCTGGAGATGAGTCTTGGCAAGGGCCAGTAACCCCTCTTCTCCTAAGCCGTAGCGCTCCATGGTCGCCCTGAGGGCCCTGAAGGACGGGGTATCAAGACGGCTGTCCCCCAGGACCGCATCTATTTTTTCTTTTAATTCAAGGATCTGGCTTCTGGATTCTTCAAGCCGCTGGCTGTCCTGGATATTGGGCACCTCCCGCAAAAGGCTGAAGAGGAGAATGAACAACTCCCGGATGCGGTGGGAGTGGGCCGTCAGGTCTGCCTGGGCTCCCATCGTGAGTCCTTCTGACACCTGGCGCATGTGAAGGGACAATTGAACAATCCGCTGGTAAACTTCAATTTGCGCTTCTATCAGTTTTACCAACGCCTTGAAATTTTTATAAATATGAAGGCTTTTTGTAGATAAATCAGTTGCTTCCGGCAGCCCATCCGATTTCAGCAAAGCGATGAGGTCTTGGATTTTTTTAAAGTTCTGCTCAATATCATGGGAAAGGGACTCAAGGAGAAGGGGGTTTTCCGTGAGCACCAGGGTAGACCCTTTGGAGATAAGCCCTTCAGCTTCTTTTGCCAGTCCTGATGCAACAATGAGCAAAGGGAGCTGTTGTGTGGAGATTGTTTGAAACCTGGCCGCCGATTTGTCAAAATAGTGTTTGGCCAGGCCATTGGAAACAAATGCCACCAGGACAATCAGGCCAAGTCCCAGGGAGACTTTCAGAGAAATGCCCGGGACCAGATGTCTGCCCAATACTTTCATGGGGCGGCATGTTTCCAGAATAGGGTATCCAGGGGTGTCATCGTCCCCCAGATGCTTTCACTGACCCCTGAAAGGTTTTTATCATATGCCAGGGCAAAAAACGGCTGAAAAATCGGATAAACCGGCAGCTCGTCCATGATGATTTTTTGAAATTTCTCATAAAGCCCATACCGCTTTTTGAAGTCAAGGGTTGAACCGGCCTCTTCCATGAGGGCATCCACCATCGGATTATGGTACCCTTGGGTGTTGGACCAGATAACGCCCTTGCGGATATTGGAGCTCAAATAGGTCCGGTGAACCCCGATCATGGGGTCCCCCCAGTTGAACACATCGTCCAGGGTGACATCAAACTCCCAGTTGGAGACCTTTTGAATCCAGTCGTTCAAGGCCCCGTGGTGTTCGATAATGGTTTCCACCCCCAGGTTCTGCAGCAGGAGTTGGCGCAGGTATTCGGAAAGTTTCCGGTTGTATCCCGCCCTTTCGGGCAGGTAGGTCATGTGAAAGGAAAGCCTTTTCCCCATTGCATCCCGCGGATATCCGGCTTCATCCAGCAGGCGGTTGGCTTTTTCAAAATCTTGGGTATACAGATTCACCCTGGGTGAATAAAAGGGGCTGTCCGATGAAATCGGGCCGGTCTCCAGGCGGGTTTCCCCCTTGAACATGGTGTCGACAATAAATTTACGGTCAATGGCATAGGCGATGGCTTTCCTGACCCTTATATCATTGAAGGGTTTTTTCTGGAGATTAAAGGCCAGCCAGCATATGGGACCGATGCCTTTGAACGCTTTTTTGACCACCGTCAGGTGGTCCAGGCTCCGCAAATGGTTTAATTCATTTAAATCCTGGAAGCACACCATCAAGTGGGTATCTCCTGTTTCCATTGCCAGACCTTCTTCCAGGGTATTGCGGATGATTTTAATTTTTATCCGATCCAGATAGGGGCGCCCCTTGATAAAAAAGGCATTGTTTTTCACAAGAAGAATCTCTTTTCCCGGGACAAAGGCTTCTAACTTAAAGGGGCCGGAACCGATGGGGTTCATGTTGGCGGGATGGTTTTTAACATTTTCCACGCGTTTGTAGACATGTTTGGGGAGAATGGGCAAGAGGGCAGGTGACATGGCCAACAGAACCGCCGGATGGGGTTTGCCCATGCGGAGGATGACGGTGTGGGGGTCCGGGGTGTCCACCCGTTCCACCGGGGCCATCATGGAGCTGAACGGGTGCAAAGTCTTTACGGTCATGATGGAAAATGCGACATCCTCGGAGGTGATGGGTTTCCCATCGTGGAAAACCGCATCTTTGACCAGGTCCAGGGTTACGGATAATCCGTCCGCAGCGATTTCCCATTTTTTTGCCAGGTAGGGATGGGGATTCCATTGTGTATCAAATCGGATCAGCCCCGCAAAAAGCTGCACCCCTGGAAATGAGGTTGCCAGCCCGGACTGAATGGCCGGGTTGAGATGGGCCGGCGTCGCATAGAGGCTTGCCACAATCTCTCCGCCCGGGCGGGGGGCAGGGGTGTTGGCGCCATCGGCAATGGCATGGATGGACATCACCAATGGCAATAAAAACATAATGACGGTGAAGTTGACAATTCGCCCCTTGCTTTTAGCCGGGTTCTTCATATAAATCTCCTTTTCAGGTGCGTGTCGGCATTTTCCCATAGGGATGACCACAAATCAACCTGAAAATCATGCGTGTTCAGTTCAGATCATTTCTTTTTTCAGCAGGTGATGGTATTCCCCGTTAAGATCTATCAGTTCCCTGTGGGAACCTTTTTCCCTTATTTTTCCTTCCCGGAGCAGCAGGATCTGGTCACAGTCCCGTATGGTGGAAAGTCTGTGGGCAATGATGATGGACAGCCGGCCCTGCATGAGTTTTTTCATGGCCTTATGGACCCGCTGTTCTGACTGGGAATCCATGTAGGAGGTGGCCTCATCAAAAATGATCAGATCCGGGTCAAAGGCAAAGGCCCTGGCAATGCAGATCAATTGTTTTTCTCCGCTGGAAAGGGGGGCTCCCCCTTCCCGGATAAGGGTGTCCAGTCCTGCAAATTTTTCAGATAAAAAGGTGCAATCGGCTTTTTTCAGGGCAGTTTCAAGACGGCAGTCCTTGTGGGATTCTCCCCGGGGGGTTATGTTCTCCCGTATGGTTCCGGAAAACAGAAAGGGGTCCTGCATGACCAGGGCGGTTCTGCTCCTGATGTCCGTGATGTCCATTGAATCATGGGGAATGTGGTTGATCAGTATCCTGCCTGCGTCCGGACGGTAAAACCCGGTCAGAAGGTTGATGATAGAGCTTTTTCCAGACCCTGTCTGCCCTACGATCCCAATGGATTTTCCCTTTCCAAGGGAAAAATTTATCTGTTCAAGTACCGGTTTTTTTGGGGTGTAGGAAAAATCAATGCTTTCAAATTCTATGCGATCAATGGTTTTAAGGGGATTGCGGGTTCGGGTAACCCGTTCCCTTGCCTTTGGCTGCTGCAGGACCAGGATGATCCGTTCGGCCGAGGACAGGGCATTCTGGAGCAAATTGAATTTTTCCGACAAGTCCCGGAGGGGTCTGAAGAAAAGTTTCATATAGCTTAGGAACGCGATCAGCTCTCCCAAACTCAGGGTCTGGTCCATGATGGCAAAACTACCTGTCCAGAGGATGACGGCAATGCTGGCCACCCCTAAAAATCCGATAAAGGGCATGAAAAGGGCAAAAATTCTGATCTGGAACATGGCCGCTGAAAAATGTTCCTGGTTCAGCCGGGCAAAGCGTTTCATAAACGGCTTTTTGCTTGGGATGGTCTGGATGATCTTGATTCCAATGATGCCTTCGGAAAAACTATGGTTGATTTCAGCAATTTTCTGACGAATGGTCCTGAAGGCATTTCTTAAAATCTTTGAAAAGACCAGGACGCTGGCGATAATCAGAGGGACGACCAGGAAAAGGGTTAGGGCCATCCGGGCATTTATAAAAAACATGACCCCGAGGATGCCTGTCATGAGCACCAGGTCTTTAAATATAAAGACCAGGACAGAGGTGAACATTTCGTTCATGTTTTCAATATCCCCCGCCACCCGGGAGACCAGCCTTCCGCTGGAATTTTTATCATAATAGGAGACCGGCAGCCCGGTCATATGGGCAAACAGTGCGCACCGCAGGCCGAGTATGATTTTCTGGCCCGTGTACTCCATAAAAAGGCTCTGGCAAAAATCGATAACAAAGGCCGTGCAGGTGATGCCGGCAAAAATCAGGCAGAAATTTGTAAAGGATGAGATTTTGATGCCTGCAAGGCTGGCAAAGCTTTCAGGGCCAGTTGGCAGAATGAAACCGTCAAAGGCCTTTTGGGTCAATATGGGCATGAGCAGTTCAAAAAAGGTAACCACAAAGACTAGAAGGGTGGTCAGTCCCAGCATCCAGACATAGGGCCGGATAAAGGGCCAGAGCGCCTTGAAAAGGACCCTGTTGTCCAGGCGGACCTCTCTTTCTTGTGTGGCAATTGCGGCCGGGGGATTAGCTGCCATGGGCCTCCTCAAATTGCTGGACGTGAAAGGAGTCCGTATAAAATTTATTGGTGCCGATCAGGTCTTCGTGGCGGCCCTGGGCAGCAATGCCCCCCTTGTCCAGAATATAGATCCGATCGCAGGCAGCAAGGGCGGAAAGCCGATGGGAGACGATGATAACGGTTGCGTTGGGATTTATGCACTTGAGTTGTTCAAGTATGGTGTGGGCAGTCTGGGTATCCAGCTGGCTGATGGGATCATCCAAAATAAGGATCTGTTTGTCAGTGATCAGGGTGCGGGCCATGGCCACCCGTTGTTTCTGTCCGCCGGAAAGGGTAACGCCCCTTTCTCCCACAAGGGTTTCAAGTCCCTGGGGCATGGCATCGATGGTGGCGGTGAGGTCGCAGGCCTGGATGATTCTGGCCAGTTTTTCCGGTTCAATGGTTCTTCCCATGAGGATGTTCTCTTTCAGGGTTCCTGAAAAAAGAAAGGATTCCTGGGGCATGAACGCGATATGGGATCGCAACAGATCCGGGTCAAGGCTGGAGATCTCGTGGTCATCGATGAACAATTGTCCTGCATCAAGATTGTAGAGCCTTGGTATCAGCTGGACAAGGGAGGTTTTTCCGCTGCCCGGCGGCCCTGTTATTCCCACCCGGGTTCCCGGAAGAATATCCATGGTGATGTCTGACAGCACAGGGGTCTGGGGGTCATGGGAAAACCCGGCCCGGTCAAAGCGGATTCTGCCTGCAGGGGTTGGGAGAAGGGCCGGCAGGCCAGGAGAGCGGACAGAGGGGATTTCGCCCAGCAATTTATTGAGTCGTTTCAGGGAGGCCATCCCCCGCTGGAAGAGATTGGTCATCCAGCCGATGGCAATGATCGGCCAGGCCAGCACACCCATGTATTGCAGAAAAGCAACCAGCTCCCCGGGGGTCAGACGCTGTTCCATGACCAGAAATCCGCCGTAGAAGACAATGATTAAGGTGGAAAGATTAAAAAACAGGGCCAGCAGAGGGCGAAGCATGGCGCTGACAAAGGACCGTTTCAGGTTTTTCCAAAAATAATCTGTTGCGGACTGGTTAATTTTTTGGCCAATGGTTTGTTCAAAGTTAAACACCTTGATGACCCGGATACCGAAAAAACTTTCCCGGATCTGTTCCGTGAGCTGTGAAAAAGATTCCTGTGCGGTTCGGTGAAAGGTGTGCATTTTCTGGCCCAAACGCTTGGTGAACCATACCAGAAACGGCATGGGAATCATGGCCAGGGCTGTCAGTTTCGGATCTGTCCAGATCATGATAGCGATGGTGATTCCTCCCAAAAGGAAGGTATCCACCAGAACCATGAGTCCGAACCCGAAGGCCATGCGCACATGGGTGATGTCAGAGGTGGCATGGGTCATGATATCCCCTGTTTGTGTCCGGTCAAAAAAGGCCATATCCAGTTCCAGAACATGGCGAAAAAGGTCATCCCGAAGTCCTTTTTCCACATCCCGGGCACTGCCCATGAGCAGAATCCGCCATCCGTAGCGTAAAATTGCCATCCCAAGTCCCAACCCCACAATGAACAGACATTGCCGGACCAAGAGATATCGGTCCAGGTGGGCGGTTGAAAGGTTGTCCACGGCCGTTTTAATGACCTGTGGAACGATGAGCTGGGCGCCATCCACCAGAATCATGCACAGAAGGCCTGCTAATATTTTAAGCCAGTGTCTTTTAAAATATGGAAGAATGAGTTTCAACAGCATCCCCTTATGGTTTTTTTGTCCGGGACTGTTTTTATCTGCTATTGTTCGTAAATGGTTGCGATTACGGCAACAAGTATCAACCCGGCGCCGGTATAGCCCAAAAAGGTAAAATACTCTCCCAGAAATACATAGGCAGTGACTGCTGCCACCACCGGTTCAAGGGTTGCGACAATGGAAGCACGGCCTGCTTCCAGATATTGAAGGCCTTTGTAATAGCAAAAGTTGGCCAGAAAGGTTGAAACAAAGGATATGGCAATCAATGCGGTCCAGGCAAGGAAGGTTTTGTCTGAAAAGGCCACAAAGGGCAGGACTCCCAGTGCACCAATGGGCAGCACCCATAAAAACAGATTGGCACTGGAATATTTGGCGGAAAAATATTTGCCAATGGTATAATAAAGGGAATAGCAAAATCCTGCGCCAAGTCCTGATATAATGGCGATCCAGCCGATGGATGCGTTGCCCTGGGTATTTCCCCCTGTTTGGGATATCAAAAAAACCCCGAGGATCACAAGGGCAACGGCCAAGGCTTTCAACACGGTCAGTTTTTCTTTATAAATAAAATAGGAACAGGCCACCACCCAGGCGGGCGCCGTATACAGGAGAACCGACGCAAAAGCGGCGCCGGCAGTCTTTACCGCAATCTGGTAGGAAACGTAGAAAAGGGAAATCCCGAATATGCCGAAGATGAGGAACAGGGGGATATCTTTTTTGTCCATCCGGGTTTCTTTTCGCAGCACAGCCTGGGTGCCAAACAGGAACCAGGTTAACAAAGCCCGCCAGAAGGCCACTTCCATGGGTGCAACCCCCTGGGAAAAGGCAAGGCTTGAGAAGATCCCGATAAGCCCCCAGCAGACGGCAGCCGATATGATAAAAATATATCCTGTAAACATTCGGATACCCTTATCAGGAAAATGGATGTTTGAAAAGTCAAATCAGCCTTTGGTAAAAGGGCCTCTGATCTTTTCTACCACCTGCCGATTTGTTCATGTCGCTCTTTTTGGCCTTGCCGGAAAAGCCGTTCTGGGATATGGGTAAACAATTGGCAACAGATCAAAACAGATACGGTATAAAAGATTCATATGAAATTGATCCCTGCAGATATCAAATGGGACATCAAAAAATTTAGTCAATTGACTGCCCCAAAACTCTACGAACTGCTCCGGCTGCGGGTGGATGTTTTTGTGGTGGAACAGGCCTGTCCCTATGGGGAGCTGGATGGCAAGGATACCCATGCCCACACCCTCCATGTGGCCATGCGCCTGGCCGATGATCGCCTGGCTGCCTATCTGAGAATACTGGCCCCCGGGATCAGCTACACCGGGGTCAGCTTCGGCCGGGTTGTAACAGCCAAGGCGTTCAGGGGCAGGGGACTTGGCCATGCATTAATTGAAAAGGCCATAGATCTTTCCCGGAAGAACTGGCCGGGTATTCCCGTTCAGATCGGAGCCCAGGAATATTTGAGCGCTTTTTACCAGTCCCATGGGTTTGAACCCATATCCCCAATATACCTAGAAGACAATATTCCCCACATTGACATGGTCCGGAAACAGGGGGCGCTTTAGTATGGTGCGGACACACAAAAAACGGGACAAACCATGTTAAAAATTTCCAATTTGGTGAGTGTCTCCGAAAAAGAGATTTCGTTTCAGGCCATTCGTGCCCAGGGCCCTGGCGGGCAGAATGTCAACAAAGTGTCGTCTGCAATTCACCTTCGGTTTGATATCCGGGCATCGGACTTGCCGGATCTTTATAAAGAGAAACTTTTGGCCGTTAACGACAATAGAATCACCAAGGACGGGGTTGTGGTGATTAAGGCCCAGGCCTTCCGGAGTCAGGAAAAAAACAGGGAGGATGGACTGAACCGGCTTGGGCAATTGATACGGGCAGCTGTCAGCGAACCCCGGAAAAGGAGGCCCAGTAAACCCTCCAGGTCATCCAGACAAAAGCGTATGGATTCAAAGACCCGACATGGCAACCTAAAGATCCTGAGAAAAAAAATCGCTCACTAACCATTATCCGGGCAGTTAAAGCCTGAATCCCGGATATGGTTTCCAACCATCGGCACGGGTATCCCCGAGTGTTTTTAAGGTAAACGTTGTCCCACCAGTCCCAAGAATTTTTTCTTGACTTCCAATGGGTTTCCAAGGATACTGGTGCCATTCAATTAATGTCGGCGCCTGTGCGAAACCATAATAATAAGTTCTAAATACCGTTTGTCCGAAGCCGTTTGCGGATGTTTTATTTCGGTTGTTCCTGTCTTTATAGCCGTAAATTTCAGTACCGTAACAAAAGGAGTCGTCATGAAGCTTACCATCCAAAAAAAATTGTATGTTTCCTTTGCCATGTCCATACTGATCCCCATTCTTTTAATTTGTATATTTTTAGGGCTGCAGATTAAAAAATCCGCCGTTGATCTGTACAATCAGTCGGCTAAAAAAGAACTCAACCATATTGACAAGGCCATTGATATTCTTTTGAATGATGCCCTGGTCACGGCTGCAGTGATAGCAGATTCCTCACTGGTAAACCAGGCAGACGAATCCATGACCTCCTATGTAAATCAGACAAAGGAGGTCACAGCCCAATTCCTTGGCATCAATGACAAAGAAAAAAGGGTTGTTGAATTTTTAAAGTTGTTTTCCAAGAACAATCCCGCCTATGTTGAGGTCTATTTCGGGACCAAATGGGGCGGTTTTGTCACCTCAGGCACCAGCGCCATGCCGGCTGGATACGATCCCAGAAAACGTCCCTGGTACGAGGCGGCATTAAAAAAACATGACCAGCCAACCCTTTCCGCAGCTTACCTTTTTTCCTCAGGCACTACGGGAATTTCCATGATGAAACCCATTAGAACCAGTTCAGGGGATGTGCTTGGGGTGGCGGGTGTGGACATGAGCCTTGCCGGGCTCACGGATTTTATCAAGCAGATTAAAATGGGTCAAAACGGGTTTGTCATGATGGTTCAGGATGACGGATCCATACTGGCCAATCCCAGGGATGAAAAGACCAATTTCAAGAAAATGGCAGAGACCGGTATCCCTGCCTTTGCCCAACTGGAGAGAATCGATTCAGGCAACCTGGAAGTTGCACTTGATAATATTCCCTATCTGGCGGTTGTTCATACCATGCCCGGGTTTAAGTGGAAGCTGATCGGCCTGGTTGAAAAATCAGAGGTCATGGTGGGGGTCTACAGAATGCTCATGGTCATGGTCACCATCGGGCTCATCGTGTTTCTGGTTTTTATGGTGCTGGCCTTCTTTTTTGCCAGGTCCATTTCAAGTCCTCTACTGTCTGCCACCAATATGCTCAAGGATATTGCAGAAGGTGAGGGGGATCTGACCAAAAAGCTGGGTGTGACCAGCCGGGATGAAATCGGGGAAATGGCCCATTGGTTCAATACCTTTATTGAAAAATTGAAAACCATTATAATTGAAGTTGTCAAAACAGCCGGCATGGTCAATGCATCCTCTGATACATTGCTGAACATCGCCCAGGCCATGAAGGGCCGGTCCGAAGATACAGCGAAAAAAGCCGGGGATGTTTCCAGGGCATCCCGGGAGGTCAATGACGGGTTTTCTTCTGTGGCGGCTGCCATGGAAGAGACCACCCAGAATACCAATATGGTGGCCACGGCTGCAGAGCAGATGTCTTCCACGATAAATGAGATTGCAAGAAATGCTGAAAATGCCCGAACCATCAGTGCCCGGGCAGTGGCCCAGGCCGGAGACGCCAACACCTCCATGGTCGGTCTCGGCAGTGCTGCGACGGCCATCAGTACAGTAACGAATGCCATTGCTGAGATTTCCGAGCAGACCAATCTGCTGGCACTGAATGCCACCATTGAAGCCGCCAGGGCAGGTGAGGCCGGAAAAGGCTTTGCAGTGGTTGCCGGTGAAATCAAGGCGCTGGCAAATCAAACTGCATCTGCTACCGGCGATATCCGAAAGCAGGTGGAAGATATCCAGAAGAGCGCCGTTTCCACCATGGGCCAGATTGATGCAATATCCCAGGTAATCAATGAGATAAATGATATCATTGCCAGCATTGCCACGGCCATTGAAGAGCAATCAGCAGCCACCCGGGAGATTGCAGATAATGTATCCCAGGCATCCCAGGGTCTGGCAGAAGTCAACGAAAATGTCTCTAAAAGTTCCACCGTTGTTGCAGATATCGCCCAGGATATCGCTGCGGTGAATCAGGCGGCCCTGGATCTCCAGGATGACACCCAGGAGGTGACGGTCAACTCCCAGGACTTACGGAAACTGGCAGGCAGCCTTCATGAGCTGCTGGGCCGGTTTAAGACCCACTAGACAGCCCCTAAAGCCAGTGGCCTGGTTTTTTTACCCGGCCACCGGCTTTTTTGCTAGTGCTGTTTTTAATCCTGATATTTAAATGAGATGCGCATGTTGGTCCTGAATTGAGCAGGCTTGCCGTCTTCAATTTTGATGTCAAGCTTGGTGACCTCTGCGATTCGTAAGTCCCTTAGGGATTTGGATGCCCTTTTGATTGCATTTGTCGCGGCATCTTCCCATGATGTGGTGCTTGATCCAACCAGATCAATAATTTTGTAGGTACTGTCAGTCATGATTTTTCTCCTTTTAAAAAAATGGATATAAATGATGTAAGTGTGACAGGCGGTTGAACAGACATGCGAAACAGAAAAGAGATGCATCTTACACAATACCAGACTATATTATATTTACAGGCAATGTACAATGGTTTAAAAATTTTTAAAGGTGTTGGACATTTAGAATTGCCAACTATCTGGAGAAACGTATTATCTTCCCAGGGGATTCGGGATGTATCAGGGAAAAACCCATGTATGATATCTGCCGTCATTTGCTGATGTGTCCCGGGAGAATGCCCCATGACCGGCAATGGGTTGCCTTCAGAGCCCTGGAGGATGCAGGCTGCATAGCCATGCACGGGTATCGGCTGGCAAATCCCCGCAACCATGCCGGAAATAACCAATGAGGGTGCCGCGGTTTTTGCCGGGGTTCCCTCATTTTTGTTTGTCCCATTTAACGTGACCCGGCTTTATCTTTTCAGGGGCCGCAACAATCCTTCCTGGGCCACACTGGCCACCAGAATCCCCTCCCGCGTATAGATGGAGCCGATGTTCAGTCCCCTTCCGCTACAGGCAGTTGGGCTTTTCATGGCATAGAGGAGCCAGTCATCCATACAAAATGGCCGGTGGAACCACATGGAATGGTCCAGGCTTGCCACCTGCATATCCGGTGACCAGAAGGTTTTTCCGTGGGGATACAGAGAGGTTGTCACCAGATGGAAATCCGAGGCATAGGCCAGCATATACCGGTGGGCGGCCGTGTCCCCGGGCGGAATCTTGTCAATGGCCCTGAACCAGACATATTTTTCCGGCGGCATGGGTTTGGGAGAAAAGGGGTTGACCGGGTTGACCACTCGGATTTCAATGGGTTTTTTGCACAGCAGCTTTTCAAGAATAGCCGGCGGAATCTGGTCCGAGAGGCGGTGGGCCATCTCAACCTCGGATTCGATATCCTCTGGTCCCTTAATGTCCGGCATGGTTTCCTGGTGGGCGTATCCGTCTTCTCCCCTGTGAAATGAGGCAGCCATGGAAAAAATGGCCTTTCCCTTTTGAACTGCCACCACCCGACGGGTGGCAAAGCTTGTTCCGTCACGGATACAGTCCACGGTGTAGACAATGGGCAGGGCCGCATCCCCGGCCCGCAAAAAATACCCGTGTAGACTATGGGCAAGGAAATCCGGGTCCAGGGTCCGGGAGGCTGCGGACAGGGACTGGCCAATGACCTGGCCGCCAAAGACATTTCCATAACCTAGATCCTGGCTCTGGCCCCTGAAAATATTTTTTTCAATTTTTTCCAGCTGTAACAGCAGAAGCAATTCTTCCAATACATTTTTCCCATGCATAAGGCTCATTCATCGATTCCTTTTTGTAAACGCGTCACCTCCGGCGCTTGATTTTTCTGTTCATCGGGCCGGGGCCATCCTATCACCGACTGGCCGGAAACTGAATCGGTTTTTGACGGGTTCTCTCTGTTGCCGGCAAAAAAATGACTTGACAGAAGCGTCACCCTGTCATTATGTGTACATTAATAAATTTTGAGGAACAAGGCAAATGGCAAAAAAGAATCTGGAAGAATTTGCATACCACTCCATTATTCGGTTGATCATTGACAACCATTTTAAGCCCGGTGATTTTTTGCTTGAAACCCAATTGTCAGAGGCCCTGGAGCTGAGTCGGACCCCTGTCCGCCATGCCCTGGGGCAGCTGGTGGCAGAAGGGTTTTTAGATAAAAAAAAGAAAAAAGGCTGCTTTATTCCGGCGGTCAGCCCGGAAGACGCCCGCCATATTTTTACCGTAAGGGAAGGTTTAGAGGGTCTGGCGGCGGCTTCTGCTGCCAGGCAGGTGACAGACAGGGATGTGGCTTTTCTCTATGGTCTTCTTGGGCAGGAGGAAGCATTGAAAAAGGCACCTTCAAAGCTGGCCTATGTCCATGTGAATGAAGCTTTTCACCTGGGCATTGCGCGGATCAGTCAGAACAAATATCTGGAGCATTACTGCCGCCATGCGTTTTGGCGTTCCCATACCTATATTTTCTTTTTTGATAATTATTATACCGGGAAACTGGTTTCAGGAAATCAGGAAACAGGCCCCCGCCAGCACGCGGAAATTGTTCAGGCCATTGAAAACAGGAATGAAGAAAAAGCGGGGAACCTTATGAAACAGCACGTTCGCACCACATTTGAGCAGATGTTTGTAAAATTGTAGTGCCTAATGTATACATTGAAAAAGATGAGAGGCCATACCCAATCCATTAAACAAAAAAAGAAGAGGCATATATGAAAATTTTAGTTCTCGGCGGGGCCGGTATCCAGGGAAGGACCGCACTGTATGATCTGGCTTCCGACGACCAGGTCAAAGAGATTATCTGTGCAGATCTGCGGTTTGACGAATTGTCGAAAATTGCCGATTTCACCAACATGGAAAAGATCACCCGGGTCAAGATGAATGTGGAAAACAAAGCAGACCTGCTGCGCCTGTATAAACAGGTGGACGTGGTCATTGATCTTCTGCCCAAGGAATGCAAAACATTTGTGTATGAAGCAGCCCTGGAGGCCCGGGTGAATGTGGTCAATACCAATTATGCCTATTCCCCTGAAGCTCTGGACAAACGGGCCAAACAGGCCGGTATCACCATCATGCCCGAATGCGGGCTGGACCCGGGGATAGATCTGGTGATGTACGGGGATGCCAAATCAAGATTTGATTCCCTGTCTGTGATCAATTCCTATTGCGGCGGTTTTCCCGAGGCAAATGCCTGTGACAATCCCATGAAATATAAAGTTTCCTGGATCTGGCGGGGGGTATTGAGTTCCATCATGCGGGACGGCCGGATCATAGAGGGCGGAAAAATTATTGATATCCCGGGGGAACATCAGCATGATCCTTGTTTTGTTCACCCCATTGAATTTCCGGGACTGGGCACCCTGGAAGCCATTCCCAACGGGGATGCCGTTTTTTTCACCGATCGCATGGGAGTGACCAAGGACATGGTTCATACCGGACGCTATTCGTTGCGCTGGCCCGGATGGAGTGATTTCTGGCGGCCGTTGAAAGTGTTGGGCTTTTTAAGTGAAGACCCGGTGCCGGGACTTGAAGGCAAGGTCTCGCCCAGGGATTTTCTTGACAAGTTTTTAGGCCCCCGGATGCAGTATCGGGAGGATGAAAAGGATTTGATCGCCATGATCAATATTTTTGAGGGGATAAAGGACAACCGCCCCATGCGTCTGACCAGTTCCCTGCTCATTGAGCGGGATCTGGACACAGGGATTCTGGCCATGAGCAAGGGCGTGGGGTATACGGCCTGTATTGTCGCCAAGATGATCGCAAGGGGGGAAATCAAAGAAAAAGGGGTGTTGTCGCCCCTCATCCATATTCCCGTGGCGCTTTTCATGGAACGCTTGAAAAAAAGAGGGATTGTGATAAAGGAGACACTGGAGGAGATATAAGTGCACTGCACAAAAAAAATTGGCAAAGGGATGTCGCGGTATTACCGTTGATTTTATAACAGCAAGATTAAAAGGAGAACAAGATGAATCGAAAAAAATTGGTTTCACTTATTTTGGCCATGGCCGTATTCTTTACCAGCACAAGTTTTGCCGGCACCCTGGGCGAGATTGTTAAACGAGGAGAGCTTCGGGTGGCGGTTCAGTCGGGTGCGGCTCCCTATGCATTTGTTAACAAAAACGGAGTGCAGGCCGGTTCCATGATCGATTTTGCCAAGGGAATGGCAGATGCCATGGGGGTTAAACTCGTTATTCTGGATTTTGACTGGGACGGCCTGATTCCGGCATTGCTTTCCGGTAAGGCAGACATCCTGGCCGCCGACATGACCCCCACCCTGAAAAGGGCCCTTAAAATTTCCTTTGCCGATCCCTGGATCGAAGTCCAGCCCTGTATCTTCACCACAACCGGCGCCGCTTTTCAAACCCTTGAAGATGTAAATAAACCCGAAGTTACCGTGGGGGTTCTTCTGGGCTCCACAGGTGAGACCATGGCCAAACAATATTTGCCCAATGCCAAAATTAAATCCTATAAAGGCGGGGGCCGGATGATTATCCAGGCGCTGATTGCAGGCCATGTGGACGCCGGCGTCAATGATGACCTGGCAGTTCTCACCGTTCTTCCGGATTTTCCGCCCGACTCCATCCGTTTGCTGGACAAACGCCTGGGTACCGGTAAGGATCCCTTATCCTTTGCCGTCCGTCAGGAATCTGTAGACCTGTGGCAGTGGATCAATCTGTATTTTAAAACCGTCCGGTCCAATGGGGAATATGATGCCAACATCAATTATTGGCTCAAGGGCATCGAGTGGAAAAAAGACCACTAAATCGGTTTTTAAAAATACAGCCAGTGATCTTTATCTAAGTCAATGGTGTGCGCCGCATGGCTGCGGGGCACACCCTTTTAACCCAAAACGGACGACACCATGCTGACGGATTTTAATTTCAGAATCATCATCGAATATCTGCCCCTGTTTTTCACCGGGCTCAAATCCACCTTTTTCATATCCATTGTATCCATCCTGCTGGCATTGGCAATGGGCATCATTGCATGTGCGGCCAGGATATCCAGTATTAAATCCATAAAATATCCGGCCATTGCCTATATTGAGATTATCCGGTCCACTCCTTTGCTGGTGCAGATTTATTTTCTTTATTTCGGGCTGCCCACCCTGGGAGTGAAAATACCGGAAATCCAGACCGGGATACTGGCTTTGATGCTCAATTCCGGGGCATATATTGCAGAGATCATCCGGGCCGGGATCAATGCGGTGGACTCAGGCCAGCTGGAGGCGGGGGTTTCTTCGGGGTTAAATTATTTCCAGCGGATGCGCTTTATTATCCTGCCCCAGGCCCTGGGGGTAACGGTACCGCCCCTGCTGGGCCAGGCCATCGTCCTGGTAAAGGATTCAGCCCTGCTGTCCCTGATTTCAGTGATGGAACTGACCCGGTGCGGCCAGACCATGACATCGGAACGGTTCATGCCTTCCGAGGCATTTTTCACGGTGGCCTTCTTCTACATGTGCATCTATTTTGTCCTTAAAACCCTGGCGGACTGGTCCCAGAAACGACTGATTTTCAGGGAGGTGTACTGATTATGATGGCCTTTTATTTTGCCCGGCTTGTGGAGATCTATCCGTTTTTTCTAAAGGGCTTGTGGATGACCAGCAAGATCGCCTTTATCAGTCTTTTGACCTGCACCCTGCTCGGGTTTGTCCTGGGGATTTTCAGATCCGGGAACAACAGGATTCTGAAATTTATTATCGGGATCTATGTCTCCTTTGTCCGGGGTACCCCCTTTGTGGTTCAGATTTTTATCATCTTTTTTATTCTGCCCGAGTGGGGGATTCAGCTGGAAGCTTTTCCGGCAGCTCTTTTGGCCATGTGCATCATGGGGTCGGCCTTTATCTGCGAAATTGTGGCCGGCGGCATCAATGCCATTCCAAAGGGCCAGTGGGAGGCAGCCACCTCCTCGGGCCTGAGCCTTATCCAGCAGCTTCGTCTGGTGATTGTCCCCCAGGCCATGCGGGTAATCCTGCCCCCCCTGGTCGGCCAATATGTGTTGCTGATAAAAGACACCTCTGTGGTATCGGTCATAGGCGTCATGGAATTGACAAGGGTGGGATGGGTGACCGTGGTAAGGATTCCCGAAGGGCTCATGGTATTTTCATTGGTCGGAATTTTATATTTTTCCATTTCATACCCCTTAATCCTCCTGTCCAATTACCTGGAACGGAAAATGGCGGTTTAGCCGGGACGGCAAGGCCGGGGGATCAACCGGGACTGCCCTCTCCCCAACGGACAAGTGGGATAACAACATAGACATACTGGAAAAAAAGATGATTGAATTTAAAGATGTAAACAAGTGGTATGGCAAGCTTCATGTGTTAAACAATATCAATTTAAAGATAGAAAAAGGCGAAGTGCTGGTCATCTGCGGGCCCAGCGGTTCGGGAAAATCTACCCTGATCCGGTGCATCAATCGCCTTGAGAAGATCCAGAAAGGGGAGATCATGGTCAACAAAACCCCCGTTCATCAGAGATCCACCAACCTGACCCGTCTGCGGGCGGAGATCGGGTTCGTGTTCCAGCAATTCCATTTGTATCCCCATATGACGGTGATGCAGAACATCATGCTGGCCCCGGTGAATGTCAAGCATATGGCCAGAAGCCAGGCCAGGCAAATTGCCATGGAAAAGCTGGTCCAGGTGGGGCTGACGGAAAAAGCAGACGCCTACCCGGCACAGCTTTCCGGTGGCCAGCAGCAGCGGGTGGCCATTGCCAGGGGGCTTGCCATGTCCCCTGAAATCATGCTCTTTGACGAGCCCACCTCTGCCTTGGATCCGGAAATGATCGGTGAGGTTTTGGATGTAATGGTCAATCTGGTGTCCGAGGGTATGACCATGTGCGTGGTCACCCATGAAATGGGGTTTGCCAAAAAAGTAGCCGACCGGGTGTTGTTCATGGATGAGGGAAAAATTATTGAAACCGGCACCCCGGCCCAATTTTTTGACAACCCCAAAACCGAGCGAGCCGCTGATTTTATCGGCAAGATTTTAACCCATTAATTCAATAAGAACCATATCAGCAATTGGTAAAAAGGGGGCATCATGAACCTGGACAGCTTGCCACGATTTGAATTGGCACAATTTCCAACACCCATCCATTATCTCAAAAAACTGACAGCGTCCTGCCAGGGCCCTGACATTTACATGAAGCGGGACGATCTGACCTGTCTGGGAATGGGGGGCAATAAAACCAGGAAGCTGGAATTTCTCATTGGCCAGGCGCTGGCAGACGGGGCGGATACCCTGGTGACGGCCGGGGGCATCCAATCCAACCACTGCCGTCTTACGGCCGCCGCTGCATGCAAAGCAGGACTTGCCTGTGATCTGGTCTTAAGCGGTACAGCACCACAGGTTCCCAACGGAAATCTGCTCCTGGATAAAATCTTCCGGGCACGGGTCCATTTTTGCGATAGAGCGGACCGGGAAAAACGGATCATCCAGGTGGCGGACGACCTGAGGTCAAAGGGGAAGAAGCCCTTTGTCATCCCCGTGGGCGGGTCCAACGCCATTGGTTCCGTGGGCTATGTTGCTGCCATGGCCGAACTGCAACCCCAGCTTGCTGCTCTGGACCTTGTGCCGGCCGCCATTGTGTTTGCCTCAAGTTCCGGCGGCACCCAGGCCGGGCTGAGCCTGGGCGCAAAGATTACCGGTTTTGCAGGCGATATCCTTGGCATCAGCATAGACCAGACCAAAACAGGCAAGGACTCCTTCCTGCCCGTCCTGGAATCCATTGCCAATGAAACAGCACGGAGAATCGGCAGTGACCGGGTTCTGAGCCAGACAGATTTTTCCCTTAACTGTGATTATCTGGGGGCAGGATATGCAAAGCCGAAAGATATGGAATTCAATGCCATTAAGGCCCTGGCCCAGCAGGAAGGGATTCTTTTGGGACCCGTCTATACGGCCCGGGCCATGGGCGGCCTTTTGGATCTGATCCAGAAAAAAGTGTTTTCCCGGGACCAGTCCGTTTTGTTCTGGCACACCGGCGGTACGCCTGAATTGTTTGCCTGGGCCGACCGGTTTTGAAAGCTATTGTTTAGGGTCGCTTTTATATGGGGTCAGGCTTTCCTTATTGCATTTTGTTCAGTACGATAATCAAATTTTGATAAAAAGCACAATAAAAAAAACCTGACCCCTTCCTGCAAGGCCAAAGTCCGAAGGGCGCGTTAGCGACATTCACCCCCCCATACTGTAAGGAAAATCATTTTGGGTTTACAGACATTTATCAATTTTTATTTAAAGATTTTTTTTATTCTTACGCCTTTTTTTGTGCTTTCCGCCTTTCTCTCGCTTACCAGAGAGTTCCCGGATTCCGAAAAGAAGCAAATCGCCATCAAGGTGACCATTGCGGTGATGATCAGTTCGTTTGTGATCTATCTGTTCGGGAAGTATATTTTTCAATTGTTCGGAATCACCTTGGACGCCTTCAGAATTGGTGCCGGCACCATCTTGTTTCTGTCCGCCCTGTCCATGATATCGGGCAGCACGGATACGGCAAGTCAGGGCGGAGACCGTCATATTGCCGTTGTCCCCCTGGCATTGCCCATGACAGTGGGTCCCGGTGTCATCGGGGTGCTCCTTGTGATCGGTGCCGAAGCCGGCTCCCTGATCGAAAAGCTCATCATCGGGGCGGCCCTGTTTCTTGCCGTGGTGACCGTGGGAATCATCCTCTATCTTTCAACCGGTATGAAGCGGCTGATCGGCGAACAGGGACTGGTGATCATTCCCAAGATTACAGGGCTATTTGTATCGGCCATTGCGGCCCAGATAATCTTTACCGGGATTTTAAATTTTCTGAAACCGTTCTGAGGAGGTGCGCCTGAAAGCTTAAAGATAACGGCAGTCGCATTTTAAATACGGACCGGCAATTGTTTGTGTCTTGCCCTTTGCCCGTATTGCTGATATTTGTTATGGCTTTATGCACAAGAAAAAGAGGTAGCAGCATGTTGTTTAAGAACGTCAATGATGTTCAGACCCGAATGGAGCAGGCAGGGTATATTCCGTCACCGGAAATTTCTACCATCGTCTTTTTGGCCCAGGAAACCCAGAAACCGGTTTTGATCGAAGGGCCGGCAGGGGTCGGCAAGACAGAACTTGCCAAGAGTATTGCCGCCTGTCTGGAACGGCAGATGATCCGCTTGCAGTGCTACGAAGGCCTGGATGAGTCAAAAGCCCTATATGAATGGGCCTATGCCAAGCAATTGCTCTACACCCAGATGCTCAAGGAAAAAATTAATGATGTCATCTCCGACACCGCCAGTCTTGCCCAGGCAGTGGATGAGATCGCCCGCCATGAGGATGCTTTTTTTTCAGATAGGTTCCTCCAGACCCGGCCGCTTCTTTCGGCAATCACTTCAAAGGACCCCGTGGTGTTGCTCATTGACGAAGTGGACAAGTCCGACCCTGAATTTGAAGCCTTTTTGCTTGAGCTGCTCTCTGATTTCCAGGTCACCATTCCCGAGCTTGGCACCATTGCCGCCCAAAGTCGTCCCTTTGTGGTGCTCACCTCCAATAATTACCGGGATATGAGCGATGCCCTGAAACGGCGCTGCATTCACCTGTATATTGACTATCCGGCCATTGAAACGGAAAAAGAAATCGTGCGGCTGAAAATTCCCGGGATAGAGGAACGATTATTGGACAAAGTGGTTCAGACCGTGGCCAGAATCCGGGAGCTGGATTTGAAGAAAAAACCCTGTATATCAGAAACACTTGACTGGGCCAGGTCTTTGATGATTCTTCAACAGGATGAAATTACGGAAGCGGTAATTTCCAGGACCTTAAACACCCTGTGCAAGCACAAGACCGATTATGGGGTGGTCAGGGCGAATATAGGGCAGTTGATAAAGGCCTGATGTTTCTATGGTCAACCTGATCTTAAAATTTGTGTCCTGCTGCAGGGCGGCTGATATGCGGATATCCACGGCAGAAGTGATAGATTGTCTCGGCCAATTGGCGTTCATGGATACCTGTGGGGAACCCTTGTTCCAAACAATATTGCGAGCCAACTTTGCCAAAAGCCGCAGGGAACAAGGAATTTTTAACCGTCTGTACCATCTTTTCTTCCATGAAATGCAGTCGGGCTTGAATCCGGAATCCGTTTTCCCGGAAAAAACGCAGGCCGGTCAACCCCCGGCGCCAGAACCCGGAATGACCGAGCTTCTTCGTCAGTTCAAAGAGCGCCCGGACGATGCCTTCTTTACCAAAAACCAGGGGGACACACTTGACCGGGCGCTAATGGAGTTTCTGGGCGGCAGTCCCCTTCCGTTTATCGCAGAGGTCCAGAAAATTCACACCCAAGATGAGCAGGCCAGCCCCTTGTTTAGGTCAAACCTGGGCCAGCTGTCCAGCCGTCTGGAGATCATGCTCAGGATCAACCGCCTCAAAACGCGGATGGTGCAGTTTCTGGGCGCCCATGACGCCTGGGTGAACAAGGATGTCCGCAGTGTTACAGCGGCGCTAAACCGCCGGCTGGACAAGGCACTTGAATTTTTGAACACAGATCCCCGCCCGGACAATGCAGGACTTCGGGAAACCGGCAGCCATACCCTTCATTATAAAACCCTTGGCCAGATTCCTTTTTCCAACCTGACCCCGGAAGAAATAAAAGCGGTTAAAGAGATAATAGACAAACTGGTCAGAAAACTGGAGGAAATTTCCTCACGAAGGTTTTCTGCTGCCAGCCGGGGAATGGTGGATGTGAAAAAAACCATTCAGCGGTCTGTGAAATATCTGGGGGTGCCCCTTGAAATCGTGCACAAGGCCCGTCCCCTGCGCAAGGGAAAAATTGTTGCCCTCTGCGATGTCTCCGGTTCCGTCTGGTCAACGGCCAGGTTTATGCTCAATATCTTATATTCCCTTAAGACCTGTTTCAGCCGGGTGAAAAGCCATGTGTTCATTGAACGCCCCTTTGATGTCACCTCTTTTTTTATGTCCCATGACGCCAATGAGGCCATCAAGCGGATTCTCAATGATACCCGGATCAATTATAATGCCAGAACCGATTATGGTATGGCCTTTCAGCAGTTTCGGGACCATCATTTCCAGGAGCTGGATAAAAAGACCACCCTTATTATTATCGGGGATGCCCGGTCCAATTATTTTAATCCCAGGGAATCTTTGCTGGAAGCCATGAGAAATCGCTGCAGGCGCCTGATCTGGCTCAACCCCGAGCAGGAAAAATTTTGGGGAACCGGGGACAGCGAAATGCTCAAATACCGGGACCACTGCAATGAAGCACGGGCCTGCGGCAACCTGAACCAGCTCATGGCGTTTATTGAAACCCTGGTTCTCTAAGTTTTTGTGAATGGACAACGCCAACAGGGGGAGGGGACCATGGAAATAAAGAGTGTTGTTTGTACCGCTGAAAAACAATTTTTCCAATTTGCCCATGCCCATATCAGACCCCTCACCGGCCTTGGGGCCCAGGTCGTTTTTCCAGAAGCGCTTTGGGAAAAAATGGGGGCCCAAAATCTGTTGAACCCGGCCCTGTTCACAGGCCAGGGCTTGGCGGCCAATTCCTGCACGGCCATTACCCGGGCCGGCAGGGCGTTGGTCCATGGGGGGGGCAATCTTGGCATGGCCCTGTCCTGGATGGTCCACCACCTGGCAGCCCGGTCCCTTTCTTTTTCCGGGGATGCTGCGGGCAGCCAAAAATTTCAAGCAGCCCATGGCCCCCTGGGCAGCGCCATCGCCAAAGGAAAGGCCACGGTTAGTTTTGCCGTGTCGGAACCCGGTGCCGGAGCCCATCCCAAATATATGGCGGCCACCGCGACACGGAGCAAAACCGGCTATGTCCTGAACGGTGAAAAAATTTATCTCACAAACGGGCCCATTGCCCATGCCTTTGTGGTCATTGCCGTGACCGGGGTTGATGAAGGGGGAAAGAAATTGTTTTCCGCATTTCTTGTCCCGAAAGAATCCAGGGGACTGACCGTTTTGCCCCCCATGGAAATTGGGTTTTTTAACCCCTCCCCCCATGGCAGCATTTGTATGAAAGATTGCAGGGTGCCGGACACTGCCCTTCTTGGGAGAAAAGACCATGCCCATGGGGACAGGGTCTTGGCCTTCCGGCAAATTGAAGATGCGGCCATGACGGGCCCTGTCACCGGTGCCATGGCCTTCCTCCTGGAGGCGCTGGCCCGTAAAATGGCCACCCGGCCAACCCCAGCGGATGGGGATGTCCAAGGGCTCGGGGGGCTGGCCGTGATGATGGAAACAGCCGAACTTTTGTCCTGTACCGCAGCCGCCGGGGTGGATGACCCGGCTTCTGCTCCTGGCCCGCAGGCATTTCTCCTGGCGTTTAAAAACATCGTCCGTGAGTTTGTGGCAGCCCTTGGGGAGCTTACGGGAAACCCAAGCCTGGTGTTACCGGATCCCTGCGGCATGTTGATCCATGATCTGAGCGCCTCTGCCCGAATCGGCGCTGGCATCTCCCAGATCCAGCAAGTGAAGCTCGGCCGGGAAATTATTAGAAAACACCTATGAAATAGGATTTTATATAGTTCAACATTATTTATATTGACAAAATAAAAGTTGAACCATATAAAATTTATAAACTCTAATTGGAGTATCCTCACAAAAGGTTTGCCATGGCATTAAACAAAACGCAAATTAGAAAAAAAAATATTATTGAGACAGCCACACGGGTATTTGCCCAGAGAGGCTTCCAAGAAGCCACCATCACTGAAATCGCCAAAGAAGCAAAGGTTTCCGAAGCCTCTATTTATGAATATTTTTCAACCAAGGAAGGATTGCTATTTTCCATTCCTGCAGAATCAAGCCATACTCTTTTTGAACTCATGGCCTTTCATTTGAAATTGATCCGGGGGGCTGCCAACAAGCTTCGGGCCATTGTTTTTCTTTTCATGGACTCCTACCAGAACAACCCGGATTTTGCAGCGGTTCTCATGTTGTTCTTAAAACACAATAAAAAATTTCTGGACACAACCGGTCACCAGGCCATCAAGGACGGAATCAGGCAGATTACCCGGGTCATTGAAGAGGGGATTGAAAACAATGAATTCAGGAAGGATCTGAATCCGTATCTGACCAGGTCCATGATCCTGGGAACCATAGAGCATCTGGTGACCAACTGGGTCATGACCGGAAAGCCGGAAAACCTTACCGAATTAGTGGACCCCATGATTGACAGCCTTATCCAGGGAATTGAAGCGGTGCCGAAACCCTAGGTTTTACGGTCCTGTTTTCTGAAGATAAACCCAACCCATATGTAAAGGAGAGAGATGTGAAACAGAATCTGCAATATGAGGATAAACCCTGGCTTGGGTTTTACGATGAGGGGGTGCCGGAATCCATTGCATTTGAAATAACCCTGCTCCACGAGTACCTTGAAGAAAACAGCCGAAAGAGTCCCGACCGTGCGGCCTTTATTTTTCAGGGATATGCGATCAGTTTCAAGGAATTCAACGATATGGCCAATGGATTTGCCGCCTTTCTCCAGGACAAGGGGGTGGGAAAAGGGGATGCGGTTGCCATTCTTTTGCCCAATGTGATTCCCTGTCCGGTCGCCTTTTATGCCATCCTGAAAATCGGGGCCATTGCCGTGATGAACAATCCCCTTTATGCGGACAGGGAGCTGAGCCACCAGTTCAACGATTCAAATGCTCTCCATTTGATCACCCTGGATCTTCTGGCCAACCGGATGATAGATCTTCGGCCCCAAACAAAAATTAAAACCATTGTCGTTACCTCCATCGGCGATTATCTTCCTTTTCCCAAAAATATTTTGTTTCCCCTGGTGGCCAAGCGAAAAAAACTGGCAGCCACGGTGAAGCAGGCCCCGGATGTGTACAAATGGAAACAGGTTGTCCGGCAGTATGGGGGGCAGGTCCCTGCTCCTGTGCCAGGGGGCATCCGTTTTGAGGATGTGGCCATGTACCAGTATACCGGCGGAACCACCGGGGTTTCAAAGGGGGCAGTGCTTACCCATGGAAACTTGAGCAAGCAGACCCAGCAGATCAATGCCTGGCTCCCGGAGTTTAAGGACAGCTGTGATGAAGTGATGCTGGGTGCCCTGCCGTTTTTTCATGTCATGGGACTTACCGTGTCCATGAATTTTGCCATCACCAAGGGGTGGACCAATATCCTGGTGCCCAAACCCCAGCCAGAACCCCTACTAGAGGCCATGGAAAAATTTAAGCCCACAGTGGCTCCCCTGGTTCCCACCATGTTCATCGGCATCTTAAACCATCCGGGTGTTGAAAAAGCCGATTTAAGCTCCATCAAGGCCTGTGTGTCCGGAAGCGCCCCCCTTCCCCTGGAGGTGATCCGGGGGTTTGAGGAAAAAACAGGGTCCATTATCATTGAGGCTTTTGGCATGACGGAATCGTCCCCTGCCACCCATGTCAATCCCTTTGGAAAAGGAAAGCGAAAGGTGGGCAGCATCGGGGTGCCCCTTCCGGACACCCTTTGCAGGATTGCAGACCTGGAGGACCCCGCAAAGAACATGCCGGTGGGAGAACCGGGAGAACTGCTGGTCCAGGGCCCCCAGGTCATGAGGGAATATTGGAATATGCCCGAAGAAACGTCGACCACCATCGTCAACGGTTGGCTGCACACGGGAGACATCGCCTATATGGATGAAGACGGTTATTTTTTTATTGTGGACCGGAAAAAAGACATGATCATCTCCGGCGGGTATAATGTTTATCCCCGGGATATTGACGAGGTGCTGTTTGAACATCCCAAGGTGCAGGAAGCCTGCGCCATCGGCATCCCCCACCCAAGCCGGGGGGAACAGATCAAAGCCTTTGTGGTGCTGGTTCCGGGGCAGACGGCAACTTCGGAAGAAATGATCGACTATTGTGCCGAAAAGTTGGCGACCTATAAATTGCCCACCCAGATCGAATTTATTGAGGAACTGCCCAAGACCAATGTGGGCAAGGTGCTGAGAAAAGATTTAAGAGCCAGGGAACTTGCCCAAAGGAGTTGAAATGTATACCCATCTGTTCAGTCCCATTGCCATCAATGGCAGAGAAATACGAAACCGGATTGCCTATCCCTCCCTGGGGCTGTTGTATTCCTATGACACCAAGCTCAATGACCGGTATTATCGCTTCTATGACGAGATTGCCCGGGGCGGGGCCGGCATTGTCACCATCGGTCCTGTGGGGGTGGATTTTATCGGCGCCGGGTTTGTTCCCCTGTCCCTTGCCCGGGATGAGGCCATTGTCTCTTTTGCCAAGGCGGTTCGGATGATAAAGGCCAGGGGGGCCAGTCCCTGGATTCAGCTGTTCCACGGGGGCGCCTATACCCATCCCTTTCTCATCAACAATGACACGCCCATGGCGCCGTCTGCCGTATTTTCAACCTATTCCAAGACCACCCCCCGGCAGATGAGCCTGGAAGATATCAAAGGGGTTCAGCAGGCATTTGCCGATGCGGCACAAAGGGCCAGGGAAGCCGGGTTTGAGGGGGTGGAGATCATCGGGTCTGCCGGGTATCTGATCACCCAGTTTTTATCCCCTTTGAAAAATCTGCGCCAGGATGAATACGGGGGCAGTTTTGAAAACAGGGTGCGGTTTCCCCGGCAGATCATCGAAATGGTCCGCAATCGCGTGGGGCCGGATTTCCCCATTGGCGTGAGGATGGCGGGCAATGATTTTGTGAAGGGCTCAACAACGGATGACCTGACCCCCGAGATTGCCAGGGTCTATGAAAGGGCCAGTGCCGATGTGCTCAATGTCACCGGCGGCTGGCACGAATCCAGGATTCCCCAATTGCCCATGGAGCTGCCGAGGTCCGGTTTT
>Ga0180007_10000420_pt1 | contig 72697 bp, 53 predicted proteins | sample MM_PC_MetaG_FD_121122 | JGI IMG/M metagenome (GOLD analysis project Ga0180007, IMG submission 121122) | Groundwater microbial communities from the Aspo Hard Rock Laboratory (HRL) deep subsurface site, Sweden - MM_PC_MetaG | ecosystem: Environmental > Aquatic > Deep subsurface > Groundwater... | reverse complement strand
GATCTCCACGTAGATAAATCAACATCAATTCCCCCTTAACAAAGGGGGCAAGGGGGTTGTTTAGTTCGCAGACTCCAATGCCCATAGTCGTTTCATATCATACAGTATCCTACATTCTTGATAGAACCTCCAATTTCGGGTTGCACAATATTTTATTACAACCCCCTTGATCCCCCTTTTTTAAGGGGGAATCTGTCAGGGTAACCGCATTTGGATTTTTCATACACTCTGTTTTGATTAATTTACTGTTTGTTGAGAAAATAGAAAGCAGAATCAACACCTTTTGTCATTCCTGCGAAGTCAGGACACGCAGTGAAATTAGCACTATCCAGTAATTACATTGGGTTCTGGATACCGGATCAAGTCCGGCATGACGGTTTAAGTTGTTTGTACATAACCATTATTTCTAAATGCGGTTACCCTGGCATTTTTATTTTATTTCATATTGTTAAAAACATTATTGATTATTGTCTTTCAACCATAATACTTTATCAATTCTTTCTATGCCGATATATCTAATAATAAAAATATTATTCCACCGCAAATTATCGTATCTTATATTAATTGTTTGACATATTGAGCATAAATGTTAAAAAGAATATAATATAGTTCAAAAAGCATCAACGGATACTGCGCCGGGAACGACCTTGGTTTAACCTTTGGTTTTTGGAGGGCATTATGAAACCGGAAATGCAAACGGAAAAGATTTTTGTACTGCCCCAAGCTTCTTCTATCCTCAGTCTTGTAAAAGCTCTTACATCAAAGTACAAGCTCACAATCGCTGAAGAAGCCGTTGCCCAAAGTCACAAAGAGGCGCAATTCTACGCCGAAATTATACATAAATCCTCCCGGCCGGTATGCTATGCCGATAGAGATGATACATTACCAAAACCTGATAATTGTTAACTGTCAACTGATAACCGTCAACTGATAACTGATACCATGAACCTGAAAACACCCTTAGAAAATACTTCCGCACAGCAAAAATTTTCACCGCCCCGCTGGTCTGTGAAAGCGATTACGGTGGTCTTTATGTTTCTGGTTCTTGCTGTAGTAATTCCAGGATATTTTGATATAAAACGCCAGTTTTCAGAAGCAAGAGAAGCGGCACAAATAGAAATTTCTGCAGTAGCCGATCTTAAAGTCAGTCAGATTGAAAGCTGGCATAAGAGTTTTTTAAGAGATGCCGGCGTTATTTCAAACAATTTCATAATCCGGGAAAAAGCTCTGCAACTGCTATCGGGTTCAAAAGATACTACCCTTAGGCAGGAATTGCTTGAATGGATGGGAAACCGGCAGAAATATCATGAATACAGGCAGATGGTTCTTTTTGACTCAAAAGGAGTTCCGCTGCTATCTGTTCCAAAAGGTTTAGCTGTTGATAATATTTCGCACAACAAATATTTCAGTGCTGCCTTGCAATCCGATACTATTATGCCTATAGATTTGCATAGAGGGCACGATGACTGGCAATATATCCATCTCGGCATATATATTCCGGTAGGAATCAAACAGGGTGCAGGCGGTATGGCAAAAGGAACCTGGATGATACAGATCGATCCTTACAAGCTCTTGTATCCCCTGATTCAAACATGGCCCTCTGCCAGATACAGCGCCGAAACTCTTCTTGTGAAACGCGAAGGCAATGATATCCTGTTTTTAAATGAACTTCGTCACCGGAAAAACACGGCCCTTAATTTGCGGATACCTTTTGATACTAAGAAAAATCTTCCTGCTGCTATTGCCATATCAGGGCAAAAAGGACTTGTAGAGGGAATTGACTACCGCAATGTGCCGGTGCTTGCAGAGGTGCGAAGCATTCCGGGAACAAACTGGTTCATGGTAGCAAAGATCGACCGGGAGGAAATCTATGCCATTGTGCGCAGACATGCCTGGAAAAATGGTGCGATAGTGCTTGCCCTGCTTTTTTCCTGTTTATTTGCTGCAGGTTTTGTATTGAAACGGCGAAATAACCAGATTCTCAGGCAGCAGCTTGCATCCGAACAGGAGCGACGCATCACAGCAGAAGCACTTAATGAAAGCAGGCAGGAAGCTGCTTTTTTTGCAAATTTACTTGAAAAATCTTCTCAGCCTTTTTGCGTAAGATATCCTGACGGTCACATTGGTTTATTCAACAATGCTTTTGCAAGCCTCATTGGTTACAGCAGGGAAGAGATCGAAAATACAAAACAACCTTACCATTTCACAAATCCGGAATGGCTTGAAACCGAAGTAACAGTGCTTAAAAAGTTACGAAGTTCAGAAAAACCCATCCGTTATACAAAAGAATATATTCGTAAAGACGGCTCCCTTATTCCTGTTGAATTATTAGTTCATATTGTAAGTGATAAAAAAGGACTGCCGGAATACTACTATGCCTTTATTAGCGATATTTCCGAACGCAAAGCTGCGGAAAAGGCTTTGCGCGATAGTAAAAATAGGCTGCAACTGGCATTAAGAAGTGCTGATTTTGGCGTCTATAATTTAAACTTAATAACCGGCAAAGCAACTACCGATTCCGAATACGATACCATGACGGGTATAGGCTCTTTTGATATATTAGAAACAGTTGGCGAGTTTTTTGAAAAAATCCATCCTGACGACATCCAAAAAGTTTCGAAAATGTATGAAGCATGCATTAAAGAAGAAGTTCCGATTTTCAGAGTTGAATTCAGATTGCGGTCAAAATCCGGGGAATGGGTATGGATTCTTTCTGTAGGCAAGATTGTTGAATGGGACAGCGAGGGCCACCCGACAGAAATGATAGGTATACACGGAGATATTACTGCACAAAAACTAACGGAGGAAAACCTCCGGAAAAGTGAAAGTCTTCTTAAAGAAACCCAGAAAATAAGCAATATCGGAGGATGGGAGTATGATATAGAAAACAGGACTATGTTATGGAGTGATGAAGTTTATAATATTCACGGCGTATCAAAAGAATACGATCCGGGCAACCCTGACTTTGAAACGAAGTTTTACTTACCTGAAGACCAGGGAATACTTAACGAAGCATTCCGCCGGGCTCTTGAAAATGGCGAATCCTATGATCTTACCATACGCTCAATAAAGGCGGATGGAACATTGATATGGGTCTGGACAACCGGGCAGGCCGAACGCAAAGGAGGCAAGATAGCCCGTGTGTTCGGCAATATAATGGATATAACTAAGCAAAAGCTGGCAGAAGAAAAAATGCTTGCCGCCAATGAAGAAATACAGAAACTGCTTGAGGATGCCGAAGAATCACGCCATGTGCTGTTAAGTATTGTAGAAGATCAGAAAGAATCCCAGAGGCAGATCCAGAAATTAAATGCCGGGCTGGAAAAACGTGTGCAGGAGCGCACTGCCCGGCTTGAGGAAGTAATCAAGGAGCTTGAGTCCTTCAGTTATTCTGTTTCTCATGATTTAAGATCACCACTGCAACATATAACAGGCTTTGCGCAACTGCTTGATAAACGCATAAATCAATCGCTTGATGAAAAAAGCAGGCACTATCTGGAAATTATCAAGGATTCGGCAGCCAGGATGGGAGCGCTTATTGATGATCTTCTGTCTTTTTCACGCATGGGACGCACTGAAATGATGAAAAAGAATGTAAATATCGGCAGCCTTGTCAGCGAAGTGATAAATGATTTTAAAATTGAAACAAAAGCAAGAAATATCGAATGGAAAATCAGCAATCTCCCCGATGTTACCGGAGATCCTGCCATGTTAAAGCAGGTATTTGTAAATCTTATATCGAATGCTTTAAAATTTACCAGGGAAAGAAACATGGCTATTATAGAAATCGGAAGTATGCCCGATATTAATGATGAAATATGTATTTATGTTAAAGATAATGGCGCTGGTTTTGATATGAAATATGTAGATAAACTTTTCGGCGTTTTCCAGCGTCTGCACCGGGATGAGGAATTTGAAGGCACTGGCATAGGGCTTGCAAATGTTCGCAGGATAATACACCGGCATGGAGGAAGAACCTGGGCTATAGGAGCCGTGGATATGGGGGCTACTTTATATTTTAGTTTGCCGGGTCAACAGGGATCGGTGTGAGAAAGTAAGATTGATGCTTAACCAAAGACTATTATGAAACAAAATTTACATATTCTGAATCTTGAAGACAGTTTGCTTGATACTGAGCTGATAAAGGAAACTCTTTCTGCTGCAGGAATTGAGTATGAAATTATTCGTGTGGATAATGAAAAAGACTTTCTTTCTGCAATAGAAAACCACAATTTGGACCTGATTCTTGCAGATTTTACACTCCCTGCATTTGACGGACTGTCTGCGCTTTCTATTGCTCTGAAAAGATGTCCTGATGTACCGTTCATTTTTGTCACCGGTACGATGGGTGAGGAAATTGCCGTTGAATCGTTAAAAAGCGGCGCAACTGATTATGTGAATAAAGGAGGACTTTACAGGCTTGAACAGGCAGTTAAAAGAGCTTTGAAGGAATCGGAGTTAAAAATAAAGCGAAAGCAAAGTGAAAATGCATTGAAAGAATCCGAGGAAAAATACCGGGAGCTTGTCGAAAACATCACCAATATTATTTATACGGTAGATACCAAAGGGATTGTTACCTATATCAGTCCTTCTGTGCTTTTTTTGACAGGATATAGTCAGGAAGAAATTACCGGCCATTCATTATTTATGCTTATCTGTCCGGATGATCTCCCCTTTATTGAGAAGCAGTTTGACAAAAGGCTGTCAAAACATCTTGAACCGAGTGAATACAGGATTGTTAAAAAAACAGGGGAAACAATATGGATAAGTTCGTCAAGCCGCTCGATAATCAAAGATAATAAAATTGTCGGCTTACGCGGTCTGATTGTCAATATAGATGAAGACAAAAAATTTAAAGAAAGCCTTAAAGAAAGCCTTAAAAGGCTGCAAAAAGCCACTAAAGGCATTATTCAAACCATGGCATTAACGATAGAAACCCGCGATCCTTATACAGCCGGGCATCAGAGGCGTGTGGCCAAACTTGCGGAGGCAATTGCTTCAGAAATGAATTTACCAATGCAGCAGATAGAGGGAATCGGCATGGCAGGATCAATACATGATATAGGCAAGTTGTCGATTCCTGCCGATATTTTGAGCAAACCAACCAAATTAAATGAACTTGAATACCAGCTTATAAAGATTCACCCGGAAGCCGGTTATAATATTTTAAAAGAAATAGAATTCCCCTGGCCGGTTGCACAAATTATTTTACAACATCACGAAAGGTTGGATGGTTCAGGCTATCCAAATGGCCTTAAAGGCGAGGATATTCTTATGGAAACACGGATATTGAGTGTTGCCGATGTTGTAGAAGCCATAGCATCCCACCGCCCTTACCGTCCGGCTCTGGGAGTTGGCAAAGCTCTTGAGGAAATCTCAGGGGAAAAAGGTATTCTTTATGATCCGGCAGTTGTGGATGCCTGTCTTAAGACTTTTAATGAAAAGGGGTTTGAGTTTTAACTTTTTTGTTTAAGAGGTTGGCCGATGGAAAATATGACAACTGAGAAATCAAATGGTAAAGCAGGGCGTGTTTTGGTCTTGGATGACGAAATCGGAATGATGGAACCTCTTTGTAAATTGCTAATTGAAGAGGGTTATGAAGCAGTGGGTTTTTGCAAAAGCGCAGAAGCTTTAGAATCTCTTAAAAAACAGGAATTCGATCTGCTCATAACCGATTTGATGATGCCGGGAGTCAGTGGAATAGATATTCTGCGTGCAGGACTTGAAATTGATCCTAATCTTGTCTGCATTGTAATGACAGGATATGGAACTATACAAACTGCTGTTGAAGCAATGAAGACGGGCGCTTTCGACTACATTCAGAAACCTTTCAGGCTGAAGAATCTTCTTCCTATACTTTCCCGTGCTATGCAGATGCGCAGTTTGCGAACAGAAAACATGCAATTGCGTGAAACTGTTGCTATTCATGAACTGGGAAAAGCTATAGCTTTTTCTTCCGATCTGGATTCAATTATGAATAGAGTAGCCGATGCTGCTCTTTTGCAGTGTTTGGCAGATGAAGTTTCCATCATGCTGCCAACAGCAGACGGTAAAGCGCTTTATGTTGCTATTGTACGCGGTAATGGAAGTACGGAAAAAATCGGGGTGCAGATACCTTTGGAGCAAGGAATTGCCGGCTGGGTGGCACGCAACCTGGAGCCCCTGGTGTTGCGGGGAGAAGTTAATGACCCGCGTGTTACGCCCTTCATGCCGCGCAGCGACATTCAAACTTCTGTTTCCATGCCAATGATGTCAAGCGGCAAACTAGTCGGTGTGCTGAATGTGAATATTACAAAAAACCACCGCCATTTCACGTTGGGGCAGTTGAATGTGCTTGGTATTCTTGTCAGCATTATTTCCCCTATTCTGGAAAGAACTCAACTTTATATACAGTTACGTGAAGGTGAGAAAAAATACCGTTCGATTTTTGAAAATATACTTGACGGAATCTATCAGCGTTTGCCCGATGGGAAAATAATTTCTGCCAATCCCGCCCTTGCCCGTGTGTTTGGTTACGATTCTCCCCAGGATCTGATGACAAATATTACGGATATTTGCCTTCAGATATATATTAACCCTGATGATTATGCCAAGTTTAGTCGTATTATGGAAAGCCATGGTGAAGTCAGGGATTTTGAATATCCTGTCTATCGCAAAGATAAAACTAAAGCCTGGGTATCAGAAAATGCGCGTGCCGTAAGAGATGAAAACGGTGTTTTGCTATACTATGAGGGTATTCTTTCCGACATAAGCAAACGTAAACAGGCGGAGGAACGGCTGATACAAAATGTAGAAGATACCGTCCGTGCAATGGCTATGATCGTGGAAAACCGGGATATGTATACAGCCGGCCACCAGGAAAGGACAACAAGTCTGGCTGTAGCTATTGCAAAGGAGATGCAACTAACCGAAGTGCAGATCAAGGGACTGAGAATGGCTGGCATTATACATGATATCGGCAAACTGAATGTTCCATCGGAAATTCTTACCAAACCATCACAACTGAACAATATCGAATTTGAACTTGTAAAAATGCATGCTGTAGCCGGTTATAAAATACTTGAAACTATAGATTTCCCTTATCCTGTGGCTCAAATCGTTTATCAACATCACGAGAGAATAAACGGTTCAGGATATCCTCAGGGCCTTAAAGAGGAGAACACTCTTCTTGAGTCACGAATACTTGCTGTAGCTGATGTGGTGGAGGCCATAGCTTCACACCGTCCTTACCGCCCTGCGTTAGGAATTGATATAGCACTGGATGAAATTTCCGAAAAAAAAGGTATCCTTTATGATACGGCAGCTGTTGATGCCTGCCTTAAACTTTTTAATGAAGAGAGATTTAAGCTATGATATTTTCAACAAAAGATTCCATCGGCAAAAAAATTTATGCGTTTATCATCTCTACTATTGCGGCTTTTGTATTGTTCTTTGCTGTTTCGGCTTTTTTGATGGTGTTGATTAATATGGTAGGAACTATAATGAGTGCCGAACACAAAACTGAGATTCAATATTCTGATGCAATCTCGTTGTTTCGGGAATATTTACTGAAACAAAGGGATGACCCTTCTGATCTGGTGGATGAAACGGCAGTTTTAACATACAATGACTTTACAAAGCATCTTAACAGCTCTATAGCCGGAACAATGGCTATCACGGATTTAGTGAAAGCAACAAAAACAACATCTTTAGACGATATTGCCGGAAGAGTTTCCGAAAGCTTTGAGACACTAAATTATAACAAAGCCAAAGCTATGGTGATAGTGGCAACTCTTATTCCTCAAACTCAACTGAGAAAAAAAATCGCTAATACTTCATCAGAATCTTTGAAGAATATGCAACAGATTCTAATGTTAGCGGAACAATTTTATAAAACAGATGAATTCAATATGAGAAAAAATTGGCAGTTAGTGCAAATATTTAATCTTGACAGGAAAAATAAAGCGCTTTTTACTGAATACACTACTGAAATCAGTGCTTTTTCATCGTGGATCGTTTCGGCTTCTTTATGGATCTTTTTTGTATTGGCCGGAATATTAGTTGCCATAAATACTTTTATCGGAATTAAAATAGTGCGTTCCATAACAACTCCTCTTATGGAGTTAACAAAAAGCGCTAAAAAAATTGCTGCCGGTGATTTTACTCAGGAAGAGATTGCTTCAAAATCAAGTGACGAAATAGGGATTCTAACGCTTGCTTTTAATAATATGACCCGTGCATTAAAAGATAACAAGCACTTTGAACAGGAACAGAATTGGTTAAAAGCCGGCAAGGCTGAATTGGGCGAGAGAATTCGTGGCGAACAGGATCTTGCCAAGCTATCCCAAAAAATTATCGACTATCTTTGCACCCGCCTGGATGCAAAAATCGGTGCGCTCTATCTGGTCCGAGACAAAGATATGCTTCAGTTAACTGCCGGCTATGCCTATAAAAAAAGAAAAGAAATTCCCGATGAGTTTAAATTCGGCGAAGGTCTGGTTGGGCAAGCTGCTATAGAAAAGAAAAGCATTACCATAAATAATGTTCCGGATGATTATATAAAAATAAATTCAGGCCTGGGTGAATCCGCTCCCCGCAACATCCTGTTTGCACCCTTTTTCTATGAAGATAAACTTAAAGGGGTAATAGAGATTGGTTCTTTTCAGGAATTTACCGACATGCAGAAGGATTTTCTTGATCAGGCAGGCAATGGGATTGCGATTTCCATCTATGCCTGCGAAGCTTATATCCGTACCCGTAAACTTCTGGAAGAAACCCAGGCGCAGTCTTCCGAGCTGAAGGTCCAGCAGGAGGAACTCCAACAGGTAAATCAGGAACTTGAGGAACAGGCACTGGCTTTAACAGAATCTGAAGATAAATTGAAGGATCAGAAGAAAGCTTTGGAAGAGATGAATGTTGATCTTGAAGAGAACGCACTGTTGCTCGAAGCACAAAAAGAAAATGTCAGGAAGAAGAATGTTGAGTTGGAAGAAGCGAAAAGGCTGATTGAATTAAAGGCAAGAGATCTGGAGGTTACAAGTAAATATAAATCGGATTTTCTATCAAACATGTCGCATGAGCTGAGAACGCCGCTAAACAGTATTCTTATTCTCTCAAAACTGCTTTCTGAAAACAAGAAGGGGAATCTTGATCAGAAAAACGTTGAATTTGTTCAAACTATCCATGATGCCGGAGCAGACCTCTTAAAACTTATCAATGAGGCATTGGACCTTGCTAAAGTTGAATCCGGAAAGATGGAATGTGTTTTTGAGCATATGAAAATAGAGGATTTAAGTGACACCTTAAAGCGATACTTTATGGCAATTGCTGAGGAAAAAGGATTGACTTTTACAATAAAAAAGGAAGATGGGGTTCCTCCCGGTTTTATTACCGACAGGCAAAAGATTGAACAGATTGCAAAAAATCTTCTTTCCAATTCTTTTAAGTTTACCGAACAGGGAGCTGTTACTCTTGATATTTTCCGTCCCGGTAATGATGTTGATCTTTCACAAATGGGCCTTGACAATAAAAAAACCATTGCGTTCTCTGTTTCAGATACAGGCATAGGAATTCCTGAAGACAAGAAACAATCAATTTTTGAAGCATTTCAACAGGCAGACGGTACCACATCCAGAAAATACGGAGGCACAGGTCTGGGGCTCACTATTTCAAGAAAAATGGCAACGCTGCTTGGAGGCGAAATTATGCTTGAAAGCACGGAAGGAAAGGGTACGGTGTTTACTCTATATCTTCCGGAAAACCCCAAAAAACAAGAAGCTAAGGACAGAACCAAAGAATCGGATGTAAGGGCTTTTCCGATAAAGTCACCTGATATAAGCCCGGCCGATGAGGCAGAGAAAAGAAGAACCAATCAACAAACCGAACCCATACAAACAGAACTGGAATCTATAAAAGATGATAGAATAAAGATTACATCAGAAGATAAATCAATATTAATTATTGAAGATGATTCAAAATTTGCAGAAGTTTTGCTGGATCTTGCCCGTGAAAGAGGCTTCAAAGGATTAATTGCAGGTTCCGGTGAAACAGGCCTGCATTTTGCGGATTATTATAAACCGAATGCTATTATCTTAGACATCGGTTTGCCGGGGATGGACGGTTTAAGCCTGATGGAAAGATTAAAAGAAAACGCTGTAACCCGGCATATACCCGTTCATTTCATCTCTGCTTCTGATGATAAAAGCCATATTGCAAAAAAAATGGGGGCAATAGGATTTCTTGTCAAGCCAGTGTCTATAGAGGATATTGATTCTGCTTTTGGAAAGATAGAAAATATTATTACAAAAAAGGTGGGGCATCTTCTGATTGTAGAAGATAATGGCATAGAACGAAAGAATATCGTAGAGTTGCTTGATGGGAAAGATGTCCGTATAGAAATTGCCGAAGCCGGAGATAAAGCTTATGAATTATTAAGGACAGGAGCATTCGATTGTGTCATACTTGATCTTGATTTAAAGGATTTTTCCGGACCAGCTCTTATAGAAAAGATTAAAAGCGATAAAAGCATAAAGGATATTCCGGTTATTATCTATACCGGCAAAGAATTTTCACGTGAAGATGAGGTTGCTTTGCAAAGGCAGGCCGGAGCAATTATTATAAAAGGCGAGAAATCCTATGAAAGACTTCTTAATGAAACAACCCTGTTTTTGCATAGGGTGGAAAAGGATCTTCCGGAACAAAAACAAAAGATGATCCGCATGGTTCATGATAAGGAATCGGTATTTAAAAACAAAAAAGTCCTCATTGTAGATGATGATATGCGAAATGTTTTTGCAGTATCAAATATTCTTGAGGAAAAAGGGATGGAAGTAATTGTGGGTAAAAATGGCAGGGAAGGACTGGATCGCTTAAGTGATAATCCTGAAACCGATCTTGTCTTGATGGATATAATGATGCCCGAAATGGACGGATATGAAGCAATGGGGGAGATCAGAAAGCAAGACAGGTTTAAATCTTTGCCGATTATTGCGCTTACGGCTAAAGCTATGACCGGCGAAAGGAATAAGTGCATAGAAGCCGGAGCAAGTGATTATCTGGCAAAGCCGTTTGAAATTGAGAAATTACTCTCTCTTATGCGGGTGTGGTTGTATAAGAATTGAAACCCATGGAAAGTGAAAATATTGAGATAAAACTTCTTATAGAAGCAATTTATCTGAAATATGGCTATGATTTCAGAAATTACTCAATGGCTTCCATTAAACGGAGACTAGTCCACAGGCTAACAGCTTCAGGGCTTCAAAGCCTTTCTGCGATGCAGCATAAACTTTTATATGACACTATATTTTTTGAAACCCTGCTATTGGATCTTTCTATAAATGTAACTGAAATGTTCCGTGATCCTTCATTCTACTTAGCGCTTAGAACAGAAGTGATACCGGCTTTAAAAACATATCCGTTTATAAGAGTATGGAATGCCGGATGTTCATCAGGTGAAGAGGTTTATTCTATGGCCATTCTGCTTAAAGAAGAGGCTATTTATAAAAGAACACAGATTTACGCAACTGATTTTAATGAGGTTATCCTCAGTAAGGCAAGAGATGGTATATTTCCAATTGATAATATGAAAAAATATACTTCCAACTATATAAAAGCCGGTGGTAAACAATCGTTTTCCGACTACTATACTGCAAAATACGATTCTGCGATAATGGAGAAGGATCTGAAAGCAAATGTAGTATTTGCCGACCATAATCTGGTAACAGATGGGGTATTCGGTGAAATGAATTTGATTATGTGCAGAAATGTTCTTATCTATTTTGATAAGACATTGCAGAATCGCGTTTTAAACCTTTTCCATGAAAGCCTTTGTCACGGAGGATTTCTTTGTTTGGGTTCAAAAGAGAGCATAAGATTTTCAGAATGTGCCGATAATTTTGAGAATGCGGTAGCAGGTGAAGCTATCTACAGAAAAAAATCATAACCCAGGTTCACGGTTCAGGGTTCAGGGTTAGAGAGCAAAATTTACGAGCAAGCCAGACGAACCCAGCCACCGTTCGTGGATTCATCAACTATTTCAAGAAATATGAAGGAGTCAAGGTAACCAACTGTGAACCGTGAACCTAAAAACCTTAAACAGTTATACCGCTTCAACAATAAGAAATATGAGTAAAGCTGAATTGATGAATAAATATAAAGCAGTTGTAATTGGAGCTTCAACCGGGGGAATTGAGGCCCTTGGTATCATTTTATCCTATTTGCCGGATGATTTTAATCAGGCAATAATTATTGTTTTGCATTTATCTCCACAATCAAAAGGGCTGCATCAAGTGTTAAGCAGGCAATGCCATATGAAAATAAAAGAAGCCGAAGAAAAAGAAAAAATTAAGAGTGGAGTAGTTTATACTGCTCCACCCAACTACCATTTGATGGTAGAGGAAGACGAAACATTTTCTTTGTCTGTTTCCGGACATATCAACTATGCGAGACCTTCGATTGATGTTTTGTTTGAAACTGCAGCAGATGCCTACAGAGAAAAGCTTATCGGTATTATTCTTACCGGAGCCAACAGTGACGGCAGCCAAGGCCTGCATAAAATAAAGGAATACGGAGGGCTTGTAATTGTCCAGGACCCATTTACTGCTGAGCGTGATTCAATGCCCATAGCTGCGATAGCAGTTTCCGAAATTGATTATATTTTAACTCTGGATAAAATTGGTTTGCTACTTGCCGATTTTATCAAACAGTAGCTGTCTGTAAGATAATAAAACGGAGAGTTGTTATGACTTTTAAGGAAAAAACAGACATACTTATTGTAGATGACAGGCCGGAGAATTTAATTGCTCTGGAAGCGTTGCTTGAGAATCCCGAATTAAATATTGTAAAGGCATCTTCAGGCAATGAAGCCCTTGGCCTTGTTTTGGAATACGACTTTGCTCTTATACTTCTTGATGTGCAGATGCCTGAAATGGACGGCTATGAAACTGCAAAGCTTATGCAGGGAATTAAAAGAAGTAAAAGCGTCCCTATAATTTTTTTGACTGCGATCAGTAAGGAGCAAAAATATTTATTGAGTGGTTATGAAGCAGGGGCTGTTGATTTTTTATTTAAGCCCATAGAACCGATTATCCTGATGAGCAAGGTGAAGATTTTCCTTGCATTGTATAATCAAAAAAGGCTTATTAATGAACAGTCACTTGAGCTAAAACAAAAAGTAGAAGAATTGCTGATAGTAAAAAAAGAACTTGAAAAAACTAACATCATACTACAGGATCTTTCTTCCCTGGACGGATTGACAGGAATTCCAAACCGTCGTCATTTTGATGATTTTGTTGATAAGGAATGGAGAAACGCTATTCGGGAGAGAACACCTTTGTCATTTGTTATGATAGATATAGACCATTTTAAGCCTTATAATGATAATTATGGCCATCAGGCTGGTGATGAGTGCCTCAAGCTGGTAGGAAGAGTTTTAAAAGAAGCTTCTAAAAGACCGAGAGATCTTATTGCGCGTTACGGAGGTGAAGAGTTCATTGCTGTGCTTTCTGATACAGATGCTAATGCCGCAATGGTAGTTGCGGAAAGACTAAGATTGTCAATAAAGGATTTGAATATGCCTCATGAATATTCTCCTGTAGCAAAAATAGTTACTGTAAGTATGGGAGTTGCGGGAGGAGTCCCAGCGCAGGATTCATTATATGGTTCATTTATAACAATGGCAGATAAGGCTCTTTATCAGGCAAAAGAAGAAGGGCGTAATCAGATTAAACTTTTTACAAACTAATAAGAATAATAGTTTCGGCTTATTTCCAAGATTTGTTTTTGCTTTATTATTAGCATTGACTGTAACCTTAAACAATGCTATAAACCACCTATATAAAAACAAAATATCAGGAGAATAAATTGTGACTTTCTGGAGCGTAAGAGAAGCGTTAAGTCAGGCTAATAAGTTGAGACGCTCATATTATGAGTTGTTAAGAGATGACCTTGATCAGTTTTTGCTCCAATATGCTCTTGTTGATTCCTATAATAATTTTCTAAGTAAAAATACAGACTATCCTTTCGTTGAAAAACGCGAACTAAAACCACGCGCCCGAGTAACCGACATAGAGTATGCATCTCAGAATACTTTTCTTATATTATTTGTTGAAGACTCAATATCTGCGGACCATAAAAAATATATCAGTTTCTATGATATAAATAAAACGACTAAAGATAATATTATAAAGTCAAAAACTTTGCCGCTTACCTGTAAATTTGACAGAACCCAAAAATTTTTTGATTCGGCGCGTTTCTTTGATTTTACCCAAATGCTTCTTCCCGTTGATTATGCCCTTCTAATTCAAAGGGACCCTGCAAGCAGAATAAATGACAGATATATCCTGTCGCATTTTCATGTACGAATAGATTGGCCTGTGATGGAAGCAGCTGAAAATCTTGCAAGCAACCTCCGTTATATTTCAAAGGATATTTATGAAAAAGGAGATAAGTACGCAGAAGATATCCAGAAAAAATTTTATGAATATTATGCTCTTCCTGTAATGGCAGGAGGCAGAAGAACTGCCGCGATAGTGGCTGCGCAGTACTTTAAAAGAATTCCCTGCATTACAACTGTTTATGTTGGAAGTAGCGGTTCAAGGGCGTTGATACGGATTTCAGAACGCGGGATTTCGAAAGCAATATTGATGAAGCTTGGTGATGATGAAATCAATCAGATTTCCACATCGAACTTTATTTCTCCTAATGTTTTCAAAAAGAATTATGTTGTGGCCAAAGATAAAAAGGATAGTATTTGTATATTCCAGGCAATTTATTCTTTCACTGATCATGCAAGACCACCGGATGATGGAAAGTTAAGAGAGTTAAGACCCGATCTTTACTGGCAGGCTGTTGAGGCTCAATATATTCTGCCGGTTCCGGGAGTATGGAAATATCCCCCTCTTTCTTATAATATCATTTATTCTTAATTGGTTCTTCAGTTTTAAACCACCGAGCTTATACAAACCAGCCCCAAATAACTTGCCAAACAATACATTATTGTAAATATATTGCAATAATATTACAATAATGTATTTCAGCAAATCATACATATCATATTAAATCAAATAGTTAAGCTTTGGCACGGTTATAGCTATATTAATGACAGAGCAAGAATACTAATCAAAAACCAAAATATTTATAAAGGGGGTGGGGGTAAAAGAAACGATTGATGTAAGAATTATTTTCATGTGTATATATGACTGTAAGCAAGAGTATTTTTGCATGGTAACAAAAAATATATTTATTATTTTAATTAGATTTGGAGGGAAAAATGAAAAAGTATTTATTATCGGCAGCTATATTATTTTTAATGATTACAGTGGTAACATCAATGGCGTATGCAGAAGAAGATGTGGTATCAGGAAGTGCTTCGGTTGGGATTTTTAACAAGTATGTCTTCAGGGGCTATGAATTAAGCAAGGATAGTGCAATCATCCAGCCTGCGCTGGAGGCTTCCTACAAAGGATTCAGTATGGCAATGTGGGGAAATATTGACACAAATGAAAATGCAACTCAGTCTTTTGCTCCCGACATAGATTCAACAACAGGAAAAAAAAGATATGATGAGGTTAATTTAAATGAAACTGACCTTACACTAAGCTATACTTATGAGATAGATAAACTTGCACTTACTGGCGGATATATCTTCTATGCTACAAGATATGTCGATCAAACTGAAGAAATATTTGTTTCAGCTACTTATGATATTCTTCTAAGCCCGACGCTTGCTATTTATAGGGATATCAATGAATATTCAGGAACATATATCAATTTTTCACTATCACATTCCATTCCGATCATTAAGGAGATTACCCTGGATCTGGGCGCTTCAGCCGGATATTTTGTAGGCGATTCCGATTATTGGAAAACATACGAAAGCTCAACAAGTGATTATACCGGTGAAAAATATAAGGCATTCCATGATGGTATGATTATGGCCGGGTTTACTATTCCCATTGCAAAACATGCTTCGATACAGCCTGTCGTTCAATATTGGTTTCCTCTTTCAAAAAGAGCTGACAGGGAGATTGACGGAAATTCATACAATATTAATGGAAAACTTGATGATACTTTAGTTTGTGGATTAAATGCTTCGATTGAATTCTAACACAATATATTATTATAAGAGATAACTCCTGCCCAAACGGGCGAAGTTATCTCTTATAGAGAAAGGACAAAAAGTATTGACATCAAATAGTTATAACTTTATCTATAGTAATGCCTTTATCGCCTTTTTTGACTGAAGCGGCAGCAACCACAGGGTCGTGTTCGAAAAATAAGATCCAGTTTTCCAATATAGCTTTAGAAAGAATTTCCTGTTTTTCATCAAGAATAGATAATGGTTCATTATCATATGCCATATGCCATGGAATCGGAATATGGGCTGAGGTAGGAATAAGATCGGCACAATAAAAAAGTGAATCTTCTTTTCCCTTTACAAGAGGATGTTGTTGTCCCGGAGTGTGGCCATTTGATATAAGAATTTCTATGCCATCAAATAACTCTGCCGGGCCATCAAGAATTACCAGGACGCCTGATTTTTCCAAAGGCAGAAAATTTTCTTCAAAATAACTTCCGGCTTCTTTTATGCCGGGATTTATGGCTGCTTCAAACTGGCTTTTTTGTATATAGTATTTTGCTGCAGGAAATGTCGGGACTATATCATTATCTATTATTATTGTTGAGCCTCCTGCATGATCAAAATGAAGGTGGGTTATAATTACATCGGTAATATCATCGCATGTCAGTTGATGTTTTGAAAGTATAGCCTTAATATCAGTTGTTTGATCATTAATTTTATAAATACTTTTCATTTTTTCCGATAATTTGCTTCCTGGCCCATTATCAACTAGGATATTTTTCCCGTTTCCCTGTATTAAAAGAGATCTTGCTTTCATGGGGATAAAATTATTTTTGTCAGCCGGTATTTTCTTTTCCCATAAAATTTTTGGAACAACACCAAACATAGCGCCACCATCTAAAACAAAATCTCCTAGTTCGATTGAAAAGCAATCATAATTACCAAATTTCATACCGGTCCTCCAATAACAATTTACTCATATATTTTCTTTGTAACCACAATCTTGCACTATACAGTATAAAACCGTGCCGCTTTTTTTTGTGGTTTTTTCAAGAAGAAAGTTCGCACCGCATGAGGGACATTTTTGTTCAACGGGTTTATCCCAGGTTGCATAAGTACATTCAGGATATCGGTTGCACCCATAAAAGAGCTTTCCTCTTTTCGATTTTTTCCCAACGATTTCACCGGTACATTTCTTTTCCGGACATTTAATTCCTGTATTGCTTGTTTGTCCGTCTGAATTTATTGATTGCGTGTTCTTGCAGTCAGGATAGCCGGAGCAGGCGAAGAAATCTCCGTATTTGCCGTGCTTTAACACCATGGGCTTTTGGCATTTATCACAAAACAAATCCGTAACTTCACTTTCAGGAACGTTTACAGGCGAAATTACCCCTTTTTCATCGCGATTATAATTTCTGGAATAAGAACATTTCGGATAAGCGCTACAGGCAAGAAAATGGCCGTTTTTCCCAACTTTAATTTTTAGTTCGTTATCACATTCCGGACATTTCAGGCCTGTAGGAAAACCCACTCCTTTAATGCTCAACATATCTTCAGAAGCCTTATCAAGCTCAATTTTAAAAGGTGTATAAAAACTGCTGAGAACATCAAGCATTTTTACTTCCTTACCTTCTATCCGATCAAGGTCATCTTCCATTTTGGCAGTAAAATCAACATTAACTATATTCGAAAAGCTTTCTACCAAAAGATCATTTACTATAAATCCAAGTTCACTTGGCTTAAAATAGCCTTTTATGAAATCAACGTAGCCTTTATCCCTTATGGTTGAAAGAATCGCAGCATATGTGCTGGGGCGTCCGATACCATTTTCTTCAAGTTCTTTTACAAGAGACGCTTCGGAAAATCTTGGAGGAGGTTGCGTGAAGTGCTGTTTAGGATCAAGTTTGTTTAAATTTATAACCATACCCTCTGAAATATCGGGAAGCATTTTTTTCTTTTCTTCTTCTTCCTGTTCATCATCTGCGGTCAAATAAAGAGACATAAAACCGGGGAATTTGACGCTTGATCCGCTTGCATTAAAAGTATACGGGCCAGCAGATACGGATACGGTTACTTTGTCTATTATGGCCTGAGTCATCTGCGATGCTACAAAGCGTTTCCAGATAAGAGTATATAGCTCAAGCTGTTCTTTAGAAAGGTAAGGTGCAACTTTTTCCGGGGTATTGTAAACCGATGAAGGACGTATTGCTTCATGGGCATCCTGGACCTTTTTGGTATTTTTAAAAAACCTTGGTTCCTTAAGAGCATATTGTTCCCCAAAAGTATCTTTTATCAGCATTAATGCTTCTTCCGCCGATTCTTTGGATATTCTTGTTGAGTCGGTTCTCATGTAAGTTATCAATCCAACCGGTTCCCCGGGACCAAGATCTATTCCTTCGTAAAGCTGTTGGGCCACAACCATTGTTTTTTTAGCAGAGAATTTTAGTTTTGTAATAGCTTCCTGCTGTAGTTTACTTGTAATAAACGGTGGAAATGGGTTTCTTACGGTTGATTTTTTTTGAACTTTTTGAACGGTAAATAAAGTATTGCTTAATTCATTTACTATTTGCGATGAAGTTTCTTCATTTGGGATATCAATCTTTTTCCCGTTTTTCTTAACAAGTTTTGCGGTAAAGGCTGCTTTATCTTCTGTTTCAAGAAGAGCTGTTATTGACCAGTATTCCACAGAAATAAATGCATGTATTGCACGTTCTCTTTCACAGATTATGCGAAGTGCAACAGATTGAACGCGGCCGGCGCTTAATCCGCCTTTTACTTTTCTCCATAAAAGCGGTGAAATCTGGTATCCTACCAGCCTATCTAATATCCGGCGGGCCTGTTGCGCTTCATACTTGCTTTCATTGAGATTTTCAGGAGATGCAATTGCTGCAATAATGGCGTTTTTGGTAAGTTCGTGAAAAAGAACTCTATGAAATTTACGCCCTTTCTTTTTTAATATATCAGCAGTATGCCATGCAATTGCTTCACCTTCCCTGTCAGGATCAGGCGCAAGAAATATATCGGTAGCATCACCTGCTTCTTTTTTAAGGTTGGTTATTACTTTTTGTTTTCCCGGAATATTCACATATTCGGGTTGAAAACCTTCTTCTATATTTATTCCGATTTTTTTTGTCGGCAGATCCTTTATGTGTCCAACGGTTGAAACTATATTATAATCTTTGCCTATATATTTTTTTATTGTTCTGACTTTAGTTGGAGATTCAACAACTACAAGCGGTTTGTTCACTTAATATTCCTCACTAAATTTTTAACTTTATTTCAATTATGTTCTCAAAGAAAACAATTTTCCAGGTTCTTGTTTTATCAAGTCCTGCAATTCCAAAGTTAATAGTATGCTCAGGAGTTTTCCCGGCTGTATTTTTACTTTGCGGGCAAGTTCGTCTATATGGACAGGATACGATTCAAGAGCTTTTAATACCAGTAATTCATCGGAGTCTGGACGAATATTTTTATATGCAGTTTCTTTTTCTTCCTGTATTGTTATATCATTTGCAGGTGATAGTATATTTGAAAGCTCGTCTATGATATCTTTTACATTCTCAACCAGTTTGGCTCCCTGCTTTATTAATGTGTGAGTGCCTGTGCTTTTAAAAGACTGAATACTTCCCGGCACTGCAAACACTTCTCTGTTTTGTTCTGCCGCCAATCTCGCTGTAATCAGAGATCCGCTCCTTTTGGTGGCCTCAACTACAACGGTACCAAGTGAAATCCCGCTTATTATTCTGTTTCGTGCAGGAAAATTAAATGAATCAGGTTCTGCCATTAAAGGAAGTTCCGATATTACAGCACCGTTTTCCGAAATCATCTGAAACAGTTTTGTGTTTTGCTCAGGATAAATCCTGCAAAGACCGCTTCCAAGCACTGCTATTGTTTTGCCCTTACCGATTAAAGAACCTTCATGAGCGGCTGTATCTATTCCCCTTGCCATTCCGCTTACAACCGTTATGTTGTGGGAAACAAGATCTGAACAAAGTTTTTTTGTTATTGAAATACCATAGCCTGTTGCATTCCTTGAGCCTACAACAGCTATGTTTTTTGAAGAACTGTCAAGATTCCCGGAAACATATAGAAAAGGGGGCGGATCGGGTATTTCCAGAAGAAGTGGCGGATAATCCCTGTCCGACATGGTTACAATTCTAAAACCTTTATTTACTACAGCTTCTATTTCATTCTTAAAATTTTTATGCGCCTTATATTTTTTAATAGCAATTGCAAGCTTGTCTGATATGCCATCTATACTTGATAGTTCTTCACGGGAAGCTTTAAGCACTGCTTCAGGTGATTTGAAGTGATTAATTAATTTTTTAAAAAGATGATTTCCAATTCCAGGAACATTTTTTAAGGCAAACCATGGCAGAATATTATCCATAAAAATTTACTGTAATTTTATAATCATAATTTTTGGCAGATCAGAGCCTGTCACGCACATTTATTTTTTCTTTCTTTTTCCCGTCCATGCAATAAGGATAGGGCTTGCGACATATATTGAAGAATAGGTTCCGATTATTATTCCTACCAAAAGAGCAAAAGCGAAGTCATGAATAATTCCTCCGCCTAAAGCAAACAGTGCTATCACAACAACAAGGGTTAGCCCGGATGTGAGAAATGTTCGGCTTAAAGTCTCATTCACACTTTTGTTTATAATACCTGTAAGACTTATTTTTCTATTTTTTTTCAGATTCTCACGTATCCGGTCAAAAATAATAATGGTATCATTTAACGAGTATCCGATAATAGCAAGGATTGCTGCAACTATCGGAAGGTTAAATTCTTTATTAAAAAGTGAAAACATGCCTACGGTTATTATTACATCATGTACAAGAGCTACTATAGCGGCCATTGCGTATTTGAGATCCATCAGCCAGAAAAAAATGAATGTAACCAAAAGAGCAACACCGGTAATAATGACCATGTTGATTTTAAAAACCGAGAAAAAATATACCACACCCATAAGAGCTGCTGCAATGATTCCACTTGCCATCCATTTTAATTCAAACCGGCCGGATATGTAAATTGCAAGAAAAAGCAGAGAATAAAATATGGCAAGCAAGGCTTTATTCTGCAATTCCTTACCTACTTTCGGGCCGACAATTTCAACACGGCGTATTTCAGCAATTTGTCCTGTAGTGGATTTTAAACTTTGCTCTAATTTATCGGTAAACTCCTGGTTTGCCGTTACCGGGGTATCCGTTCTTATCAGATATTCATTATTTTTAACTTCTCCGAATGTCTGGACGGTTGATTTGCTGATATCAGCTGATTCAAGTCCGGCTTTAATTTGGCTTATTTCAACGGCTGTATCAAATTTTAACTGAAGAATTGATCCACCTAAAAAATCAATCCCGTAATTTAGCCCGCCATGAAATAATAAGGAAATAATGCTGATCAATATCAATAAGCCTGATACACTGAAAGCAATATACCGTCGACCAACAAAGTCAAATTTTGTATTTGGTTTTATTAACCGCATTTATTAACCGCCCCTTGTTTTTTGTTGAGTATTAATAAATATAAAATTTGTTTCGATATGATGCTGTGCGAACCTATATGCTCAATTTTTTAATTTTAAAATCATATATAAAATATTCGAATATGATACGCGTTAAGATAAGCGCAGTGAAAACGCTTGTTACAATACCTATACTAAGTGTTACAGCAAAACCTTTCACAGGGCCTGTCCCGAATTGAAAAAGAACCAGAGCTGCGATAAGCGTTGTTACGTTTGCATCAAGAATAGTTAATGCCGCCCGGTCAAAACCGGCGTTTACTGCAGCGCTGGGGGTTTTGCCAAGTAAGAGTTCTTCTCTTATCCTTTCGTATATAAGCACGTTCGCATCAACCGCCATGCCTATAGTAAGAACTATACCTGCAATTCCAGGCAGAGTCAGTGTTGCCTGAAAGGCTGCAAGAGCTCCTGCAATCATTAAAATATTAAAGAAAAGGCCGATATCTGCCACAACTCCTGACCATTTATAATAAATTATCATGAAAGCAAAAACGAGAAGACCGCCTACCCACATGGAGAGAAGACCTTTGTTGATTGAATCGGTTCCCAGGGAAGGCCCTACGGTTCTTTCTTCAATGATATTAACAGGGGCAGGAAGTGCGCCTGCACGAAGGATAATAGCAAGATCGCGGGCTTCTTCAGGTGTAAAACTTCCTGTAATCTGGGCACGGCCTCCCGATATTTTTTCCTGTATTACCGGGGCCGAATAAATCTTATTGTCCAATACGATTGCAAGACGTTTTTTAACGTTTTCATCTGTTATCCTTTCAAATGCCTTTGCTCCCTTGTTGTCAAAATTTATGGCTACATAGGGATCGTTATACTGGGAATCTATCTGGACAGAAGCTCCTGAAAGGGAAGCGCCGGTTAAAAGCGTTTGTTTTTTTACCAGATAAGGCTTTTTTGTGATACGTCTTGACTGATAATCTTCCTTAATCTCATAAAGTATTTCGGTTCCGGGAGGCGCGCCTTCAGATAATGCTTTTTCAACGTCATGCATTTCATCCAAAAGCTTGAATTCAAGTAAAGCTGTTTTGCCTATAAGTTCCTTTGCCCTCTGCGTATCTTTTACTCCCGGTAATTGGACAATGATTCTGTTTTCACCTTCAAGGCTTATATCCGGCTCACTTACCCCGAACTGGTCGATTCGGTTTCTTATGGTTTCAAGCGCCTGTTCGATAGCCTGCCTTTTGATGCTTTCAGTTTCTTTTTCGGGAAGATCCATCACAATTTTAAGAAGATCATTTCCCAAAGACCGTGAGAGTATGCGAAGTTCCTTAAATTCCTTGTCAAGGATCTTATTAAAACCGTCAATGTTTTTCTGACCTTCTATAATAATTGATATTTTTGTGCCTTCAATTCGTTCGATCTTTTCATATCTTAAATGTTCACTTCTTATACTTCCTTTAAGATCGTTTGCCATCCGTTCAATAGTACTTTCAACGGCTTTTTCACTTTCAACTTCAAGAGCAAGGTGCATGCCACCCTGAAGATCAAGCCCTAAATTTATCTTTTTATTAGGCAAGATGTCGGGCCAGATATCAGGCTTAAATGTCGGAAGAAGATATATAACTGCTGCAATCAGTACCAAAACGGATAAATATAATTTCCATGAAAAAATCTTCAATGATCAGTTCCTTTCGCTTAAGACTTTGAACTTACATATAATATTGTTTCAAAATGTGAAAAATCAACTCGTTTTGTCTTTGCCGGTATCTGTGTTTTTTCCAGATTGCGACCCAGCAAGGCCGGAAATGTTTGCGCGGTTTAGTTTTATGCGAACTTTGTCGGCAATTTCAACCGTTATTGTATTATCATCCATTCCTGTTATTGTTCCGTGAATACCGCCGCTTGTAATTATTTTATCTCCTTTTTTAACATTAGCTATCATTTCCCGATGTTCTTTGGCCTTTTTTTGCTGCGGCCTGATAAGAAGAAAATAGAAAATTGCAAACATTAGAATAAGTGGAATAAACGCTGCGAAACCGCCTCCCTGCCCAGAGGCTGCTCCTCCCTGGCCCATTGCGTATGCTATACCGATCAAATTAAACCTCCTTTATTCTGTATAGTTATAAATCGAAATTGTTGCTAACTTAATATAATTAAAACTGTCTGCCGAACCAGTTGCATAAAATTATCTTACTAATTAAAAACACGGTCAAAAATGGTGCTGATATACTTTAAATGATATTTAACGTCAAATATTTCTTCAATTTTATCTTTGCCAAGAAGGCTGCATATTTTTTCGTCTCCGGTTAGAAGAGTCTTAAAATCCTTATCTTCATCCCACACCTTCATTGCATGCGTCTGTACCATTTGATATGCATCCTCACGGCTTATGCCGGATTCAGCGAGCGCTATAAGAATCTGCTGTGAAAATATAAGTCCTTTTAGAGCGTTCATGTTTTTAGTCATCCTGTCAGGATATACCGCCAGATTTTTGATTATACCTGTAAACCTGCTTAACATATAATCCATAAGTATTGTGCTGTCCGGCGCTATGATTCGTTCAACAGATGAATGGCTTATGTCTCTTTCATGCCATAATGGTATGTTTTCCAAAGCAGCCATGGAGTTTGCCCTTATTACCCTTGCAAGTCCACTCATGTTTTCGGAGCCAATTGGATTTTTTTTATGAGGCATAGCCGATGAACCCTTTTGCCCTTTGGAAAAAGATTCTTCAGCTTCAAGTACTTCAGTTCTTTGAAGATGCCTGATCTCAACAGCCATTTTTTCAATTGAAGAAGCCATTATGGCAAGGCTTGTAAAATACTCGGCATATCTGTCTCTTTGAATAATCTGGGTAGAGGCGGGGGCCGGTTTTAAACCAAGATTTTTACATACATATTCTTCAACTTGCGGAGAAATATTTGCAAAGGTGCCTACAGCACCTGACATTTTACCGTAGCTGATCGTTTCTATGGCACTTTGGAAACGCTTTTTATTTCTTTTCATCTCATCGTACCATACGGATAATTTCAGCCCAAAAGTTATAGGTTCTGCATGAATCCCATGTGAACGGCCTATCATGACAGTATCTTTGTGTTTAAAGGCTTTTTCTTTAATAGTATCAATAAGATCATCACAGTCTTTTATAATTATTCCGCCTGCCTCTTTAAGCAGATACGCCATACTCGTATCGAGAATATCCGATGATGTGAGTCCCATATGGATATATCTTGAATCCGGGCCAACATATTCTGCCACGTTTGTTAAAAAGGCTATTACATCATGTTTGGTAGCAGCTTCAATTTCATTAATTCTATCGACTGAAAAATTTGCTTTATTTTTTATATTTAAAGCTGCGGCTTCCGGAATCCTTCCTATTTTTGCCATGGCTTCGCAGGCAAGCACCTCGACCATAAGCCAGGTTTTGTATTTATTTTCATCCGTCCAGATGTCGCCCATGATTTTTCTGGTATATCTTGATATCATAATTCCCTGTAATAGTAATTGGTTATTTGCAATTAAAGATTTTTATAAGTTTGTTTGCTGTGCGAGATTTGAGCTTTTTGCATATTGACCTTAGCATTCAGTTTACGGTTGAACGTTAACTGAAAACTTAAAAAACAGTTTATGCTTGATACAGGATTCGAAAGGGAGTGTCAACAAGATGCCTTTTCACAGATAATTTCGCATTCTCCCGGCAACATGGCGCTGTTTCCCTCTATACGTATGCTTAAACTGCGTCTTGTTTCAAGATCAAAAATTTCTTTACGTTTTTGATTTGATAAATAGTCTGCAACATTAAGTGGCACAATTCCCTTTACACTTGCAATATCGTCTTTTAAAGTAGCGAGGCTGAGTTTTCGCAAGAAACTAAGTCCCTGGGTTGCAGGCGATGGGGTTACTCCTTTTCCTTTACAATGATTGCATATTTCATAGCTTCCAAATTCGATTGAAGGTCTGATCCTTTGCCTTGAAAGCTCCATTAAGCCAAATCTTGATATTTTGCCAAACTTGATTCTGGCTTTATCTTCTTTAACAAAATTTTTAAAAGCCCTTTCAACCTGTAAATTGTGTTTGGAATCTCTCATGTCTATAAAATCAACTACTATAAGACCTCCCAGGTCTCTTAAGCGCAATTGGAGTGCTATCTCTTCTGTAGCTTCAAGATTTGTTACATAAGCCGTTTCTTCAATCGATTTTGTTTGTGTAGCCTTTCCTGAATTGACATCTATAGCTACAAGCGCTTCGGTCTGCACAATAACTATAGAGCCTCCGGATTTAAGCTTTACTCTATTTTCAAAAATGGAATCAATCTGGCTTTCGAGCTGAAATTTTGTGAATATAGGTTTATCGCCTTTGAATAATTTTACAATCGTTGCATGCTTTGGCGAAATTATTTTTATAAAATCCTTAACTTCCCGATGTACTGCCGGGTCATCTATAAGAATTTCATTAACATCCGAAGTGAAATAATCCCTTATGGATCTTACAACCAGATTTCTTTCTTTGTATAACAGCGCTGGAGAGTTCACCTTCATAACACTGCTTTTTATGTTTTTCCAAAGTCTTAAAAGATATGAAATATCACGGGATACTTCCGTTTTTGTACTATCGATACCGGCGGTTCTTACTATAATTCCAAATCCTTCCGGAATTTTTATGTTGCTTACTGTTTCTTTAAGTCTTTTACGCTCTTCTTCATCACTTATTTTGCGGGAGACGCCGATTCCTTCGCTTCCGGGCATAAGTACTACAAATCTTCCTGCAAGAGATATAAATGTTGAAAGCATTGCCCCTTTTTTCATAATAGGGTCTTTTATAACCTGTACCAGAAATTCCTGCCCCGGCTGGACTATGCTTGTTATGGAATGATCTCCGGAATCACTGTCGTGAAAATAGTCGCTGTGGATTTCATTTTTTTGCAGGAACCCGTGGCGTTCTGCTCCGTAATCAATAAAAACAGCCTGAAGACTAGGTTCAATACGCGTAACTATTCCCTTGTAAATGTTGCTTTGCGTAATCTCTCTTGCAGCATTTTCAATTTGGAATTCTTCAAGTTTATTGTCTTTTACTTTTGCGATTCTGCATTCGGCAGTATCTACCGCATTTATTATAATTTTGCTGCTCATATGTATTTTCCGAAAAGTACGTTATATGCCATTATTTTTTGTGTATAAAATCATATAGATTTTTGCATGAATAAGCAATTGATAGTTGTAAGTCAATTAATTTTTACAGCAAAGCCTGATTTGAAGCAGATGAAATTGAATCATCCGGCACAAACTGTTCACCTGATGGAATTTTAAACCCAAAAACAGGAAAAACTTTCGAGGGCAACAAATATAGCAAATGACTTCAAACGGAGAGTGTGAATATATATATACTTGAAATACTATCTTATTCGTAATGAATTTTGATTGCCCTGAATTATTGCGATTTTTTGGCACGAATGTTGAAAGATTTATTTTGGCAGTTCGTAAAAAATCTGTTGCCAGGCATGGGGTGATCTGCCCGAACCAGATATTTTGATATATGCCGAACAATAAAATGTAGCGCTATAAGGATTTCTTTATGGGCAATAAAACAATTTATAATAAATTAGATAAAACACCTTCCGATCATGATTTGTTGAAAACAATTAGCGAACCTCATGATAAGAAGCCAAACTGGCTGCAATTAGTTATTGATAGTTTGCCACAGCATATTTTCTGGAAGGATCAAAATGGTATTTATTTAGGTTGCAACGAAAATTTTGCTCAAGAGGCAGGCATTGATAATAAAGCCGATATTGTGGGAAAAACGGATTCAGATTTGGAATGGAATAATATTGATGTGAATTATAATGATGTTATTGAACGAAATATAATAGATAGCAATACTTCACAATACCATATTACAAACTCTCGTATCCGTGCTGACGGAAAACAAATCTGGATAGATACATGTAAGATTTTTATGCGTGATCATTACGGTAACATTATTGGAACATTAGTCAGTTATGAAAATATTACCGAACGCAAGGAAGCTGAAAGCGGAGTACAGCATTACCAGCAACAACTCGAGCGACTTGTTTCTGAACGAACTTTATATTTAGATAATGCGAATAAAGAGTTGAAGGAACAGCGTGATTTATTACAAACACTTATAGATGTCATTCCAAATCCAATATTTTATAAAGACACGGATGGGATATGTCTGGGTTGTAACTGTGCATTCGAAGAATATTTAGGAGAAAAGAGAGAATATTTAGTAGGAAAATCAGTTTTTGACATATTGCCAAAAGAAGCAGCCGAAAAGCACCATGAATACGATTTAGAAACTTTCAGCAATCCCGAACTACATCAGCAAACAGAAGAAGAGATCCTGCATAAAGACGGAAGCAAGCATTACCTTGTTTGCAACAAGGCTACATATAAGGATTCAAGTGGTAAAGTAGCCGGCCTTATAGGCATACTGAACGATATTACCGATCTCAAAAATACACAGGACTCACTGATTGAATTAGGCATTGAAAATGAAGCTTTAATTCGTTCAATTTCTTCATTTTTAATAGGAGTAGATTCAAACGGATTAATTACAGTCTGGAATAACATGGCGGAAAACATCTTTGGAATCAAATCTGAAGAAGTCAAGGGAATTCCCCTTAACGAATGCGGCTGTTTATGGGAATGGGAGAAGATAAAAGCCGGAATAAATCAATGCATAAACAGCCGCAAGCCTATCCGTGTTGATGATGTTGTTTTTGCAAAAGCAGATGGAAAATCCGGATATTTAGGGATAACATTAAATCCGATGTTTCTTGAAGAAACGGACCAGACCGGATTTTTATTAATGGGAGCTGATATTACAGAAAGAAAACAGATGGAACTTCAGTTCGCCCAGGCCAACAAACTTGAATCAATCGGACAACTGGCGGCTGGTATAGCTCATGAGATTAATACACCTATTCAGTATATCGGGGACAATATCCTTTTTTTGCGGGATACTTACAAAGATATAGAGAGCCTGATCAGGTATTTCCGTCAATTAATGGATGCCGTGAAAAATGGAAAGCAGACAGATAATATTGTTTATGAAGCCCAAAAGTCTATTGAAGAAATGGATCTGGATTATCTTACCAGAGAAATTCCTTTGGCCATACAACAAACACAGGAAGGTGTAGCGCAAGTCGCTAAGATTATTCGTTCCATGAAGGATTTCTCTCACCCCGGAGAAGATGCAAAAGCAGGCGTTGATATAAACCATGCCCTTGAAAATATCATTACCGTATCCCGAAATGAATGGAAATATGCTGCGGATATTGAGACAGATTTTGATGAATCTCTTCCTATGGTTTTCGGTCATGTAGGCGAACTGAACCAGGTTTTTTTAAATATAATAGTCAATGCTGCTCATGCTGTTTCTGATGTTGTGAATAAATCTCCGGATAAAAAGGGGGTTATTTATCTGTCAACCCGCAAAAAGAATGCCTGGGTGGAAATAACCATCAGGGATACTGGAACCGGAATACCTGAAAATATCCGGGCCAGGATTTTCGATCCGTTTTTCACAACAAAGGAAGTTGGAAAGGGGACAGGCCAGGGCCTGGCCATTTCTCATTCGATAATTGTACAAAAACACAGTGGCAGATTAAGTTTTGAAACGAAAGAAGGAGGCGGAACCGCTTTTACTATATGTCTTCCGGTTAGAGATGCCTCTGAACCTTTGGGTGGATAACGTGAAAACAAGAATACTTTTTGTAGATGACGAAGAGATGATATTACAAGGTCTTAAGCGTATGTTAAGACCTATGAAAGACAGCTGGGAAATGGCATTTGCCATAAACGGTTTTGAAGCATTGGAACTTATGGAAAAGCTGCCCTTTGATGTTGTTGTTTCTGATATGCGTATGCGTGAAATGGATGGTGCCGAACTTCTTGGCAGAGTGAGAAAGAAATATCCGCAAGTTGTCCGAATTATTCTCTCCGGTCAATCGGATAGCACTGCTGCCTTAAAATCCGTTAAATCGGCCCACCAGTATCTTGCAAAACCATGTGTTCCTGATGTACTGAAAAATACAATAAACAGGTCTATTGCATTACGCGATCTTCTCAAAAATGATAAACTGCAACGGCTTATTTCCAGTATGGATTCTTTGCCAAGCGCTCCAATTCTTTATTCCAAAATAATTGAGCTTCTTGGGCAACCTGAATGTTCGATAAAGGATATTGGAGAAACAATTGCTAAAGACCTTGGCATGACTGCTAAAATTCTTCAACTTGTCAATTCCTCTTTTTATGGCATCCCAAGGCACATATCATATGCTGAAGAAGCAGTAAGTCTTCTTGGTATTGATACTGTAAAAGCACTTATTCTTTCAATCGGCATATTTTCCAAGTATGAACACAATGATTCGTTTCCCTTTAAAATTGAATCACTGCTTAACCATAGTATAAAGACCGGAGCAATTGCCAAGAAATTGGCCCTTATGGAGAACCTCCCTAAATATATGGCAGACGAAACCTTTATATCCGGTGTGCTTCATGATGTCGGCAAACTGGTTCTCGCAGCCAATATGCCGGAGCAATATAGCGAGGCCCTTCACAGGGCAAAAAATCAAAATATTCCCGAAACCGAAGTTGAGCGTGAAATATTTGGAACAACTCATTCTTTAGTAGGTGCATATTTAATAGGGCTTTGGGGAATGCCGGATATTATTGTAGAACTTGTCGCATTTCATCACTCTCCTGCATACTACACTATAGAAGGTTTTATTCCCTTAACCATTGTACATATGGCCAACGGGCTTGAACATTGTTTAGATCAACCGGATTTATCGGCAGAAAATATTCCAAACATTGATTACGATTATTTGGATAAAATCGGCTTAACCGAACGAATTGCCGGGTGGTATAAAATCGGCACCAGTATCAATTATGAAGGGCAAAGCAATGAATGAAAAAATTCTTATTGTAGATGATGATATTAATTTCCTGGACGGAATAAGGCGGCATTTGAGAAAAGATTTTAATCTGGATACTGTGCAGTATCCTGTTGAGGGGCTTGAAGTAATAAAAAAAAACGGCCATTATGCGGTAATTGTTTCCGACCTCCAGATGCCCAAAATGAACGGGATTGAATTTCTTATACAGGCAAAAGAAATTGCGCCGGATACAGTCCGTATAATGCTGACCGGCAATGCCGACCTCCATAAAACTATTCGGGCGGTCAATGAAGGGAATTTATTTCAATTTCTTACAAAGCCCTGTTCTCCGGATACTTTGAAAAATGTCATTAATCTTGGCATCAGACAATATAGATTGGTAATTGCCGAAAAGGAGCTTCTTGAAAAAACCCTTAAGGGGGCGATATCGGTATTAAACGAAATACTATCTCTGATAAATCCGGCAGCTTTTGGAAGGTCTTCAAGAATCAAACACCATGTCAAGAAGATTGCCAAAAAGCTCGGTCTTTCTAATATATGGTTGCTTGAAATGGCGGCCATGCTTTCGCAGATCGGATGCGTAATCCTGCCGGAGGAAGCACTGAAGAAACTATACAGAGGAGAAGAACTTTCCGGAGAAGACGCCCAGTTGTACGATATGCATCCTATGATAGCATCCGATCTGCTTACTAAAATTCCCCGTTTGGACAAACTGGCTGAGATCATACGTTATCAGGATAAATGCTTCGACGGATCAGGTAATCCTAAAGACAATCGGCAAGGAAATACTATTCCTGTTGGAGCAAGAATATTAAAAGCGGTTATCGATTTTGATATTTTAGAAGCAAAAGGAATTGAAAAACTTAAAATTATAAAACAGCTTAAAGAGTTGCCTGAAAAATATGATCCTGATGTATTGTCTGCCATGGAATATCTTGCCGGAGGTGGAGCAAAGCACGAAATATCCGATATGTTATTTGCCGATCTCAAAACCGGTATGATTCTAAACGAAGATGTACGATCAAAAGCCGGTCGTTTGCTGATATCAAGAGGGCATGAAGTCACTCCTGTTTTGCTTAGCCGCCTTAATAATTTTATAAAATCCGAAGGCGTTATCGAACCGGTCAGTGTGCTTATTAGCATATCCGATTCGGATAAGTTATAATCACGGCCGTATTTACTGCCTATGCTGAAATCACCCCTAAAAGCTTGACATAAAAAACAGTTCCGATAATATATCCAGCTATAAAAAAACCGGCTATTATTATTTTTTTGCGGAGGGAAATAATGAAAAAATTTTCATGGATGCTTATAATTGTTTTGATAATTGCTTTTCCGGGGTGTGCATATGTTAATGTCAAGACACCGTATGACACAGATCTGAATAAGACGGTTCTCGGAGATAAAGTGGGAGAGGCAAGCATTTATTCAATTTTATGGATTGTGGCCTGGGGTGATGCAAGTACGGCAGCTGCGGCACTAAACGGTAAAATTTCCGTGATCAATCATATGGACAGGCAGTCTGTCAGCATTCTTTTAGGTCTTTACTGCAAAAATACGACTATCGTTTATGGCGATTAACCTGAACCCCGGAAAAAAGAGTATGCAATTCATGCAAGGTATCCGTATTTTTTTTGCCATACTTTTAATAGTACCTGCTTTGACGGCGTGTATGCATCTTCGTCCAAAAGGATACGTTTATACTCATATCACAACTCCTTTAGATATCAATGCCGACAAGACGCCCATAGGGCCTGCCGAAAGCAAAAAAGGCGATATCAAACATATTCATTATCGTGTAGATATAAAGTGGGACAGCAATGCCATAGGAGATATTGCCAAGCAGAGCGGCTTGAATGAAGTATATTTTGCCGATATTGAAACGCTTAGCATCCTCAGTCTCTGGAGCCAGTACACCGTTCATGTCTATGGCAAATAATTTATAGCTGTTTCTTTTTTTTCTTTTCAATCAATGCTGCATGTGCAGCTGCAAGTCTTGCTACCGGAACCCTGAAGGGCGAACACGAAACATAAGTAAGCCCAAGTTCATGACAGAGCATAATGGATTTTGGATCTCCTCCGTGCTCGCCGCAAATACCGCATTCCATATCCGGTTTTACTGAACGCCCTTTCTTTATAGCGATTTTCATCAGCTCACCTACCCCATCCCTGTCAATAGTTGCAAAAGGGTTGTCCGGTAAAATGCCGGAACCAAGATATTCAACCAGAAACCCGGACTCGGCGTCATCTCTTGATATACCGTAAGTTGTCTGTGTTAAATCGTTTGTTCCAAAAGAGAAGAATGATGCGTATTCAGCAAGATGGTCAGCGGTTAAGGCTGCACGGGGAAGCTCAATCATGGTTCCAAACTGGTAATCAATTTGCATATCCTGTTCTTCCATGACCTTCAGAGCTTCAGCTTCAAGTGTTTCACGCTGTACTTTAAGTTCATTAACATGACTGGTAAGAGGTATCATAACTTTCGGATGAACCTTTACACCTTCTTTACTTACAATGCATGCGGCTTCAAAAATCGCCCGAACCTGCATTCTGGTCAGATCCGGAATACGAATCCCTAAGCGTACTCCTCTCATTCCAAGCATGGGATTATATTCCTGCAAGCTCTCAACACGCTTTAGAATATTTTCCTTAACTCTTATTTGCGAAAGCAGATCATTGATTTCATCAAGACTTGCGACTTTCTGTATTTTGATTTTTAAATCCGAAAGGTCACGCATAAGTTCAATGTTATTTGGCAAAAACTCATGCAACGGAGGATCCAGCAGCCTTAAGATCACTGGAAGATCATCCATAGTACGAAACAGATCTGCAAAATCATCCCGCTGAAATGGGAGTATTGCATATATGGCTTCACGCCGTTCAATCGAAAAATCAGTCATAATCATTTTTTGAATAAAAGGAAGTCGTTCGGCTTCAAAGAACATATGCTCTGAACGGCAAAGCCCTATACCTTCAGCTCCGTAGTCACGGGCTCTTTGTGCATCACGGGGATAATCGGCATTAGCCCAAACCCCGAGTCGTCTGAATTCATCCGCCCATGAAAGAAGCTTTATAAGCCAGGGATCTTTTATGTCGGGAATGGTTGTAGATAATTTATCAATAAAAACTTCGCCGCTTGTTCCATCAATCGATATCCAGTCGCCCTCATGAATAACGGTATTATTAACACTCATCCTTCGCCTGGTTAGATCTACATTAAGCGAAGATACACCTACAACAGCTGGTTTTCCAAACTGGCGCGCAACAAGTGCGGCGTGACTTGTTCTTCCTCCGCGGGTTGTTAAAATACCCTTTGCTGCAAGCATTCCATGAACATCATCAGGCCGTGTTTCAGGGCGAACCATTATAACCTCTTTGCCTCCTTCCCTTGCCCATGTTTCGGCACGATCGGCATCAAAGGCAACAACACCCACGGCTGCACCTGGTGAAACATTAAGCCCAGTTGCAAGTAATCTGCCTTCTGCTTTGGCATTTTCAACCGCTTTACGGTCAAACTGGGGATGAAGGAAAAAATCTACCTGATCGGGGCTAACTCTAAGAACCGCTTCTTCACGTGTGATAAGGCCCTCTTCAGCCATATCAACGGCAATCCTTACTGAAGCCTGGGCGGTTCGTTTGCCATCTCTTGTCTGGAGCATCCATAGCTTGCTTTTTTCAATGGTAAATTCCACATCCTGCATATCGCGGTAGTGTTTTTCAAGCTGTTTGGCCACTTTTTCAAATTCATCGTAAGCAGCCGGCATCTCCAGTTTTAATTCTGTGAGGTCTTTGGTTAGGCGAATGCCTGCTACAACATCTTCTCCCTGGGCATTTACAAGATAATCTCCTTCAATCTGTTTTTCTCCGGTCGAACCATTACGGGTCATAGCAACACCGGTTGCGCTGTCATTACCCATGTTTCCAAAAACCATGGCCATAATAGTGACTGCTGTTCCAAGATCGTTTGGAATGCCTGCTGCATTACGGTAATCAACAGCTCTTTTTCCGTTCCAGCTTTTGAAAACGGCTTCTGTTGCAAGACTTAATTGCTCATAAACATCTGTTGGAAATTCTCTTTTTGCATGCCGCCTGAAAATTTCTTTGAAATCTTCGGTTACTTTTTTCCATACATCAGCAGAAAGTTCCGCATCAGTTTTAACTTTTGAAACTGTGCGTGCGCGGGTAATAACATCTTCAAATTTTTCATCTGGTATCCCCATTACAACACTTCCAAACATTTGCACAAACCTGCGATATGAGTCATATACAAAGCGCTCATCGCCAATTTGTTTGGCAAACCCCTGGGCGGTTTCATCATTTAGACCAATGTTTAATACAGTATCCATCATTCCGGGCATTGAAAATTTTGCTCCCGACCTACAGGAAACAAACAAAGGATTATTGGGGTCTCCGAATATTTTACCGGCTACACTTTCTATTTCCTTTAGAGCCTCCAATTCCTGTTCCCACATACCATTAGGAAAAGCCCCGCCTTCTGCAAGATAAGCGTTACATGCTTCGGTTGTTACGGTAAAACCGGGCGGAACGGGAACTCCTATGCGTATCATCTCAGCAACGTTTGCACCTTTTCCTCCAAGCAGTGCTCGAACATCTTCCCAGTCTCCACCGACATATTCCTCGGCAAGATCAAGTTTATCAAACATGTAAACCCATTGTTTAGGCATTTTAATCTCCTTAATCATTTTCAGGCTTGATTATAAAACTTACAAACAAAGTTATTCTTTCCCGTAAAAATAATGGCGAAATCCTTTAACTTATTTATATTTATAAAGCTCTTATTTTTTAGCTTTCCCACAGTATGGACAGAATATGAAATCTGTTTGCATTTTTTGGCCACAACTATTGCATGTTACAATTTCACCGGTTTCTAAGGAATCATTTCCGAATCCGAAATCCTTTATATCCTGCTCGCATTTTTCACACATTAAATATTCTTCGCCTTTTTTAACACGAAACAGTGGAATAAAAAAAAGGGTGAAATATTGGTCAACGCGTCTGTAATACGCTCTTGCCAAACCGCATACAGGGCATAATCTTTTGTTTTCATCTACTAATATAGTTTTGGGAGAGATCCCGGCTATAAAAAACATTGCTAAAAAGTACTTGGTTTGCAGACAATTTCCCTGATCCGCATATTAAACATGTCAGATTGATTTGCAGGTTTTAATACAAGGGCGGAATCAGCTCCTGTGCCTGTGCCGCCTATGGCAATTATATCGTTTCCTGTCAGCACTCCGGCATCGGCGGCCATTATTGAAATCTCAACAGCTACTTTGACACCCTGTCCAAACAGCCTTAAGGTTTCGGCTATCAGCAGGGCTGGGTAAAGACCGCTGAACTTTTTTGCAACTGATCTTTCAACACCTGATAATGCGTGGGTTGCTGAGATAACAACAGCACCTCTTTCTTCAAGATATTTTTTTGCTGAATCAGGCATAACCTGCTTAAAAGGCTCTTTAAAACCGCTATGGTATGTTACTGCGATAACTTTGAAACCTTCAAATATTTCAAGGGCCTTTTTGGCAGTATCTCCTTTGGATGTAGCAACAACCACCTCTTTAATTTTTAAAGCCTTCCCGCGTTCAAAAGCAAGCTTAAGAGTTTTTTCAGTATTTATTTTACCTGGTTTATCAAAATACATATTGACCTCCTTAGTAACATATTGTTGAATATATCCGATTATTGTTTTCAGTCAATATCTTGTTTTATATCTTAGCCAAAAATTTAATTAACCATCATTTTGTGGTAGGATATAATAGGAGTCATAAAAGTGATCATTGATTTTCATGCACATATTTTTCCGGAAAAAATTTCCGGAAACAGAGAAAAATATTTTCAATCAGAACCTGCCTTTAAACTTTTGTACGATTCCCCGAACTCTAAACTGGTAGGTGCGGAAACACTAATTGAAGCAATGGATAAAAACGGTGTGGATATGACAGTTGTTTTTGGCTTTCCCTGGAAAAATGATGAAGTTTTTGTATTCAACAATGATTATATAATTGAATCTGTCAGTAAATATCCCGATCGTCTTATAGGGCTCTCCTGTTTTGATCCTTTCAATGTTAATGCGCAAAAAGAAGCTGAACGATGCTTAAAAGACGGTCTTGCCGGTATTGGCGAGCTTGCTTTTTACGAGTCAGGCATTGATGAAGAAACATTAAATCAATTAAGTCCTGTTATGGATATTTGTAAAGCTAAAGATGTGCCTGTATTAATCCACACAAATGAGCCGGTAGGGCATATTTATCCAGGCAAAACCGCTAACACTCTTTTACAAATTTATAATCTGATTAAAAAATTTCAGGACAATAAAATTGTACTTGCTCACTGGGGCGGAGGAATATTTTTCTTTAATCTTTTAAAAAAAGAAGTAAAAGAGAATATGAAAAATATATATTTCGACACAGCCGCATCGCCATTTCTTTATGACCCACAGATTTACCTTAAAGCAAAAGAGCTTGCCGGAATTGACAAGATTTTGTTTGGGAGTGATTTTCCTCTTTTAAACCCCTCAAGATATTTTTCAGAGCTTGAGAGATCAAATCTGGAAAAAGAAGATATTGAAAAAATTTGCGGATTAAACGCCAAAAAGCTTCTTTTAGATCAATCTGATATATTGATGTACTAAACTATACCTTTGTTAGATTGGCACCCGGAAAAAGAGTTATATTTATTCCTGGTTTATTTCATCATTGTGTCCGACACTATTATTCAACAATGCGCTTGTTGCTGTTTGCAGATAAGCATTCAAAGATTTTTGCATTTGCTTTAGCCTTTGGGGATCATCAAGCGGTTTGGCAGACATTGAGGGATAAATATGATACCCGTATAATTTTGGTTCGGTATCTGGCGCCTGGATTAATATGGTTTCCCCTTTTATCAAGGCAACCATAGGATCATTTCCTGAAGGTTTAATTACTGCAAAACCATGATCATCCTCCGGCAGAGCCAATAAATCTCTTCCCCAGCAGTGGTGTACATAACTTCCGCCCAGCATGCCCATAACAGTGGGTACTATATCTACCTGGGAGCCGGCTACCATAGAGGTTTTACCGAAGATAGACCGGATATCTTTTCCGATAAAAAGAAGGGGCACATGAAAACGATATAAATCCATATCCGTAATCTGCACACTGCCTCCGAAACCATGATCGCCTGTTATTACAAAAAGAGTGTTGTCGAAACCACCGTGGTTTTTAATTTTTTCAAAAAACTGCCCCAGTGCATAATCCGAATAACGCATAGCAGTAAGATGCGCATCCTCTACTCCATTTACCATTACTTTTTTAACGGGTAAGGGCGAGGGAAGAAAATAAGGAACGTGGTTGGATACTGACTGTAATATGGCAAAATAAGGATTATTGTTCTTTTCCAGCTTCACAATTTCTTCAAAAGCGCGATCAAACATATCTTCATCGGTAACACCCCATACCGGATCTGTTAAACGAGGATTTATATAATCATCGTGCCCTATAAATTTATTAACACCCTGTTGGCGGAAAAAGCCGCCCTGGTTGTCCCAGTTGAAATCTCCATTATAAACAAAAACATTATCGTAATTACGTTCGGAAAGCACTTTAGCAAGCCCTGAAAATCTATATGCTCCTTCCGGTTGCTGCATCAGATATTCATAGTTAGGCAAATTTGGGAAACAACCCAGACTGGCGAACATACCCTGATGAGTGTGTGTTCCGTTTGAAAAAATATGGTCAAACAGTAAACCGTCTTGTGTCAGTTTATCAAAATAAGGGGTAACATTTAAACTGTTGCCAAACACCCCGGTTCTTTGTGCGCTAAAACTTTCCAGCAAAATAAAAACAACGTTTTTATATTGAGAAGGCGGTGAGGAAGATGAAGGATCAAAGCGGCGAAGCAGAGGAAATTGTTTCGGGTTTATCAGTGTTTCCTGAGGAAGTGTCCATTCCTTTTGTACAAGAGTCAGTGCCTCCTGCCTATCCATTTTGTTCAGCCATGGATTTTTTTTCCGGTGTTTCAGGGATTGTTCAACAGTTTTGGCCAGCATAAATGATCCGTTTAATGACAGGTGATTTGCAAAAATATGGGTACTGTGAAATGCATCACCCCAGCGAATTGGGGGGCCGTGACCAACGGTTCCACCGCGCATTGAAAATACTCCAATCAGTATTAGTACAATAGAAATCAAGAGTCGCAAAGGGTAGCGGTTGTGTTTGCCAGGGCGGCGGGTACGGCGATCAACCTGACGCAATGCAAGAAACGACAAACCGGCAAGCAAACCGCACAAAAGCAAGTAACGCACAACCGGAAATCCGTACCATAACATGTTCATAACCGTTTTAGGATCTTCTTTGATATACTGAAATACCAAGCTGTTTAAACGGGTATGAAATTCATGATAAAAGTCCAATTCAAGGACAGCAAGAAAACTAAAAAGAATTATTGCAATACCAAGCCAGAAATTCCAAATTTTGCGGTGGTATAAACCTACAGGGATAAGCATGCCAAGTAAAAGTGGGATCATTGTGTAGCTGGTCATAATCAGATCGAAACGAAATCCGATTGCATAGGACATAAGCAGATCGGATATTGGAGTATTGCCGATCAGATTGCTATTTCTAAATAACAGCAGCGTACGGCTGATAGCGAACAATAGCAGAAAGATTGCACTGCTTCCTAATATATAAGAGGCGTCGGCAAGTGCTGAATACCTTAAAGTCGGATCTGTAGTTTTAGGCATAATATTTTCCTCAATAATTTTTGAATAGTTTTATACCAAAATAAATATGAAGAAATGATGAAGCGAGAGTGCAGGGGGAAAATTTTTTAAAATAGTCGGACTTTTTATGAATCTATCATATTTATCTGTTGCATTGATATCAGCCCCTTTACCAAAATGTATGTATGCATCGTAGATGAAAAGGGCAAATCACTCGTGCATCAGAATATTAAAACAGACCCGGAAATGCTTTTAGAACTGATCTCACCGTATCTGAAGCATATCATTATCGCTGTTGAATGTGTTTTTTGCTGGTACTGGATATCTGATTTCTGCAACAAATACAAAATCCCCTTTATTCTCGGACATGCATTATATATGAAAGCCATAGATAGTGGCAAAACAAAAAAACGATAGAGCCAATTTCTATGAAAAAAACTTTTCTTTTGGTTTTGTTGTTAGCTTCGTTGGTACTATTTTCAAATATAGTATATGTACAACCCTCCGAATGTTTTTGGAGTGTATCCATGCACTTATAACAATCAAACGCCTATAGTTTCATTTTATATATTATTCAAATAGTTAGGGGATTTATAACTTCCCAACCCCTGAATTATCTTTACTTTTTCAAATTGATATGACTTTGATACATATCTTTCCCAATTGTTTTTGTTGCACCCGGGGCAGTTATCCATCTTGAAAAAGTCTTGCAAGTATGGCATAAAACTTTTTTGCTTTTTTCTCGCAAACGAAAACTATTGTCGGAATTAACTATTAATATTTATTTAAGGATGATAATTTTCTGAAATGAAACAAAACAAAATCAAATGGGTCATCACGGCTATATTATGTTTGTTGCATCTTATCTGGTGGGTGATGCCCAGCAATGTTGCCTATCTGATTGCGCAGGATCGCGATATATTGCTGGGACGCTACTCGTTAGACCGCTTTACGGTCATGATATTCGGTTTGTTGCTTACCTGGCCGGTTCTGTATCTCCTGTGGGCCGATACAAGAAATCGCCGCGAGCGTATTTTTAGAACTACTGCCGTATTCATCGGCATCATATTTGGGGTGATGATGCTTGATTTCGGGTTGCGGGCAACACGCAAAACAGCCCGCTATGTTTCCACAGAAAATATATATCACCGCCCGCCGAATACCCGCACAACAGGGATATTTCAGGATCTGCCAGATAGTCTGCACATGCTGATTGAAAAGCCCCCCGGTCATCCGGATGTGCCGTTTACTTTGACGGTAGACAATCTCGGCTTTAGAAACAAGAGTGTTCCCGATAGCTCCGAAGTGGTAGCGCTAGGCGATTCTTTTACCGAGGGTTCGGGGGTTTCAGATGATCAGGCCTGGCCGGTGCTATATGCTGCCAAAAGCGGCCATACGCTTTATAATCTTGGCATGTCGGGGGGTAGCCCGAGTAACTATGTTGAAATATGTCGAAAATGGGGAGTAGAAAAACATCCGCGGATTGTGGTATGCATGTTTTACGAGGGCAATGATTTCCGGGGTTCAGGGGAACTTGTCGACCGCGCTTACAAATATTCATCTTTCAGATATCGTTTCAAGACCTATGTTAAAACTTCGCCGGTGGTTATTGCAGTTAAACTTTTTTTTATGCAAAAATTTACCATCGGCAAAGGGCACATAGGTTCACAATTTGTAAAAGCCGCAGCGGACTTGCATACAGCCGATCAGCAAGAACACACAAAGGCTCCGGCTAAATTCATTCAGCAGCAGTTTCATAGCTGGTTGCCGGTGGCAGTTCCTCCCGATCGGGATACTTATTATCATTTCAATGTCAAACGCTTGCTTTGCCATTATACCGATATGGACAACCTGGCAGCATCAGGCGGCTGGAAGACGATTCGCAAGGCAATTGATGCTCTTAACCAAATGTGTAAAGAGCATGGAATTCGGCTGGTGATCCTTTATGCGCCGGATAAACCCCATGTAATCATGCCGCTCTTGAAGGAACGCCTGACTGATGATGAAATCTATAAATTCATATCGCTAAAAAAGAACACTTCTCTTTCCGCTGCTCAGGTTCGGCAAAAGCTGTATGCTAATCTGGATAATTGTGAAAACCTGGTTGCATCATATTGCAGTAAAAAAGGAATTGAATTTCTAAGCACTACGGCTACCTTGCGGGAGGCTCTTGATCAGGGTGTGCAAGTGTATTATACATATGATCAGCACTGGACTTCAGAAGGACACTCATTGGTGGCTGATCTGCTCTGGCATTATCTGGATACGCCACGAACGCAAGTTCAGTAGCTTTTGACGTAAGCATCGTTTTTAGACAGTGTTGCTGATTGCAAATGCAGCCTTCAAAACAAAGGGTGATACATTTGGTATGATAAACGAAAAACAAAAATCGACCTACATTTTGGGCATCAGTTGTTTCTATCATGACAGTGCGGCCTGTCTCGTAAAAGATGGATTGATCTTAGCCGCTGCCCAGGAGGAAAGATTCACCAGAAAAAAACATGACCCTCGTTTTCCGGAAAATGCGATAGACTTTTGCCTGAAAACAGAGCAGATTTCAGTTTCTGACCTGTCCTATGTTGTATTTTACGATAAGCCTTTTCTTACTTTCGAGCGTTTGCTGATGAGCTACTTAACCGTAGCACCGCAAGGTTTGCGCTCCTGGATGCAAGCCATGCCCTTGTGGCTTGGACAAAAGCTGCACATTCCCAAAATTATCCGGGAAAAGATCGGCTATGAAGGCGATGTTCTTTTTACCGAACATCACGAGGCACATGCAGCATCAGCATTTTTCCCTTCTCCTTTCGAGGAGGCTGCCATCCTGACCATAGATGGTGTCGGCGAATGGGCTACGGCCAGTTATGGCTACGGGAAGGGAAACGAAATAACACTGCTCAAGGAGCTTCATTTTCCCGATTCATTGGGTTTGCTTTATTCGGCGTTTACCTATTTCACGGGTTTTCGTGTCAATTCCGGTGAATATAAGCTGATGGGACTTGCACCATACGGTGAGCCGATATACAAGAATATTATCCTTGACAAGCTGGTGGATGTCAAAGCCGACGGATCGATTCGATTGAATTTGACATATTTTGATTTCCTTGGCGGCCTGCGCATGACTAACCGCCGCTTTGCCAAACTATTCGGCGGCCCGGCAAGAAAGCCTGAAAGCCGGATCACCAAAAGAGAGATGGACATTGCTGCCAGCATTCAAGCCGTTACCGAAGATATCGTCATGAAGATGGCTCGTCATGTGCATAAAGAAACAGGACTGAAAAACGTTTGTATGGCCGGTGGTGTGGCACTGAACTGCGTGGCAAACGGCAAACTGATTGCTGAAGGGCCTTTCAAGGATGTCTGGATTCAACCGGCTGCCGGTGATGCGGGCTGCGCCGTCGGTGCTGCGCTTTCTGTCTGGCACCGTTTTCTGGGCAATCCCCGCAAAAATGTGCATTCATATACCCATGGCATGCAGACCTATCTGGGACCTGATTTTCATATGCAGGGTATTCGCCGTTTTCTTGAGGAAAACAAGTACCCATACCATGAAATGACCGAAGATAAGCGCGCACAGCAGATAGCCGGTCAGATTGCAAATGGCAAGATCGTCGGTTATATGGCAGGCCGTATGGAATTCGGTCCGCGGGCATTGGGAGCACGCAGTATTCTCGGAGATGCCAGGCGCGAGGATACCCAAACAACCATGAATTTAAAAATCAAGTATCGCGAGTCATTCAGGCCTTTTGCACCATCAGTTTTGGAAGAAAAGGCGGGCGAATATTTCGATATCGACAGGCCAAGTCCTTTTATGCTTCTGGTATCCAAGGTCTGCCAGAAAAGGTGCCTGTCGCAACCCCCGGTTCCGCCTTCCGATGGGAAAAATATGATGGAGCGTCTCAAAATCAAGCGTAGCGACATACCGGCTGTTACGCACCTGGATTATTCAGCACGGCTGCAAACAGTTAATCAGGCCGATAAGCCGGATTACCACGGTGTTATCAAAGCATTTGAGGACTTGACCGGATGCGCTGTAATAGTCAATACAAGCTTTAATGTGCGAGGGGAGCCGATTGTCTGTTCTCCGTTGGATGCATACCGCTGTTTTATGAGAACTGAAATAGATGTTCTGGTGATCGAAAACTGCATGCTTTTCAAGGAAGAACAGCCGGTCTGGCAAGAAAAGGATAATTGGCGTGATAAACTCGAACTTGACTGATAAACGCGAAATTCGAAAATTCGGTATCATTGCATTTCTTTTTTTCGGAACCCTGTGTGGTGTAGGAATATGGACGCAAAAGACTACGCCTACTTATTTCTTTGGAACATTGAGTATCTTGGGCATTGGTTTTATCCTGCTGCCCGGTCCAATGGCTCCTATACATCAGGGGTGGATGAAAATAGCCCATTTTATAGGTACCGTAGTAACCGGCTTGATTCTGGCGCTTGCTTATTACCTGGTGATTACCCCGGCTGGATTTATCAAACGAATTTTTGGTGGCGTACCACTGCCGACCAGGCCGGATAAGGAGGCTGCATCCTACTGGGTCGAAAGAGCCGAACCTGCCCAGCCAAAAGAACGATTTACAAAAAGATTTTAAGGAGAAACCATGGCCAATCAGTCGATTGTCAGCGAATTCTGGGAATTTATAAAGGCCCGTAAAAAATACTGGCTGTTACCGATTATAATTGTTTTAGGACTTTTCGGTATTATTATCGTGTTTACGGAAAGCAGTGTGGTAGCACCGTTCATCTATGCCCTTTTCTAAATCAACGGATGACAGATTATTATATAATGTCGTGACTGGTATATATCATAGATATTAGATAGATGCTGCGCTTTTTCATAACCTTACACCTTGTCAGTGGGTGCTATTTTTTTTTGATATATCTTGGCAGTATTATTCCCTTGCCCGCATAACATCCCGGTGGTATACCTTAAAATAAGGTATATAACTGATTAACATTTATAATGTTCTATATATAATGGAAAGGATTCCAAGATGAAAATAGCAGTAAGCGGCAAAGGTGGGGTTGGCAAAACTACTTTTTCGGCTCTTTTGATACGGGCTTTAAACAAAAAAGGCAAACATGTGCTCGCAATAGACGCTGATCCTGATGCCAATCTTGCAGCAGCAGTTGGGATTAAGGGAGCGGACAAAATAGTACCTATAGCAGAAATGAAAGATCTTATTTTTGAAAGAACTGAAGCACAACCCGGAACCATAGGCGGTTTTTTCAAACTGAATCCGAAAGTGGATGATCTGCCGGAATCTTTGTCCGCGAAATTTGAAAACATCAAGCTTATGAGGCTTGGCGGAGTAAAAAAAGGCGGGTCAGGCTGCATATGCCCCGAAAGCACCCTTTTAAAAGCGCTTGTAACGCATGTAGTACTTTCAAGAGATGAAGTTGTGGTTATGGATATGGAAGCAGGCATCGAGCATCTTGGCAGGGCTACCGCACAGGCTGTTGACAAGCTTTTTATAGTAGTTGAGCCGGGACGCCGCAGCATAGAAACCGCCGGACATATCAAAAAACTGGCTTCCGAAATAGGTCTTAAGAATCTATCACTTGTTGGAAACAAGATAAGAAGTGATAAAGACATCACATTTTTAAAAGAGAACCTTCCGGGTTTTGAATTTGCCTGTTTTATTCCATACGATGATGCCCTTATTGAAGCCGATCTTAATGGGATAGCTCCTTTTGACTATGAAACCAGTGCTATAATAGAAATTGAAAAGGTAATTGCCGGACTGACTGAAAAATGAGGAAACGATATTTTCCTGATAAAAGACTTTCGGGCAAACGAGCCACAGCAACTAAGATAAGGCCTAATGCAGACGGGGAATTAAAAAAAGTTTTTGCTTCTATCGGAGTTCCGGAGCATACCGAATTTAAACCTGATCCTTTTCAATTAAATGCAATAGAAGCAATAGAAAAAGCGGATTGCCTTGTTACCGCTCCAACAGGCGCAGGCAAGACCTGGATAGCCGAGCAGGCTATCGCAAAAGTATTCGGGAAAGGGGAAAAATCATGGTATGCTTCTCCATTAAAGGCTTTATCCAATTCAAAATATCATGAGTTTTCTGCAATATTCGGCTCGCACAATGTCGGCATACTGACCGGAGACAGGAAAGAAAATCCCGATGCTCCCATTATAGTCGGAACAACTGAGATATTAAGAAACCAGCTCTATGATGCAATGCATCATGGTGTAACCCTTGCGACCGATTTTGTGGTTCTTGACGAAGCCCATTTTCTTGGCGATGAGGAAAGAGGCGTTGTATGGGAAGAAACAATGATATATCTTCCCGCAAGAATTCCTCTTTTAATGCTTTCGGCAACAATCGGAAATGCCCATCAGATAGCATCCTGGCTGTCATCTGTCAGAAACAAAAACTGCATTGTTATCAGTGAAGAAAAAAGGCCAGTACCACTTTTTCCGCTTTTTCTTCATCCCACCGGAACACTTCTGCCGCTTTTATCAAATACTACATCAGATGCCGGAGCGCAGCTTTTCAAAAAAACGGGGGATTTTTTAAAGGCAAAAAAATCCCGTATGCAGCCTTATTTTCAAACTTTGCCTCCTTTTGGCGATATATTGGCTGCGCTTAAAAAGTACCGTCTTTTGCCTGTGATATTTTTCTTAAAATCCCGCGCCGATTGTAATGCCGCCCTTAATCTTTGTTTAAATCACAGCATTTCAAATGCCCGCAAAAGAGAGCTTAAGGAAAGAATAAAAGAACTTGAAAAAACCCTCCCACATATCTCATTTCATCGTCAATTGGGTAAACTTGAAAATTTAGCGGTTGCCTCTCATCATAGCGGACAACTCCCTTCATGGAAACTAATGGTAGAAACTTTAATGACCGAGGGGCTGCTTGATGCAGTATTTGCTACATCAACGGTTGCTGCCGGAGTTAATTTTCCGGCAAGATCTGTTGCCTTCCTTAATTCCGACCGCTTCAACGGAAAAGAGTTTTTGCCTCTTTCATCAACCGAATTTCACCAGATGACCGGAAGAGCCGGCAGACGAGGCATGGATAAAATCGGCTTTATGCTCGCAATCCCCGGCAGATATCTTGATATCAGATTAATAGCAAAGCTTATTTATTCTTCACCCCTTGATATTCCCAGCCAGATCAGGATTAACTTTTCAATGGTTTTAAATCTTTTGCTTTCGCACTCTCCCGATCAGATTAAAGATCTGCTAAAAAAATCATTTGCTGCCTATATTTTAAAAAATGAGAAAGAAAAACGGGGGAAAAAGCATTCCGAAAACGGAACTATTCTTTTATTGAAAGCATTCACACATCATCTTAACTTTTTAGTTGAAACCGGATATGTAGCAAAGAGCGGAAAATTAACAGAAGACGGAATGTGGGCATCCCAGCTTCGGGTAGATCAGCCTCTTATAATTGCACAGGGATTCATGCTTGGAATTTTTCCCCAAAAAGATCCTGCACTTCTTGCCGGTATAATAGCATCGTTTGTAAACGAAAGAGAAATGGATGATAGAATAGATAAAAGTTTTACTCCTGTAAAACTTGTTTCAGCTTTTGTTGAAGTAAAAAAAGGCTTATTACCCTTTGCCAAACTGATGTTTGACAGCGGTTTTGAGATAAGACCACTTTTCTTAAGGGCTTGCGCTACAATTTATGCCTGGGCTTCCGGAGAGACCTGGGAGAAAACGGTTTTAATGTCTGAAATGGATGAAGGTAATCTTGCGATGCTTATTTTGCGAACCGCCGATAATTTAAGGCACATAAGATCCCTTTCAAAAGCATTTCCAGAAGCCTCCCAAACTGCAGCCGAAGCTATTGACCTGCTTCTCAGAGATCCGGTAATGCCGTTTGATTACTTTCCTGTCCGCCGACCCAACACAGAAGAAGATAGTGCTGTTATTTGAAACAGCCTAATGCTTGAATTCTACTTTGATTGCGAAGTTAAAAATAATATTGGGTTATTATTGCACAAAACATCTCACTAATAATTTGACAAAAACTGTATATTTCATCATAAAATAAGGACTTTCCATACAGATTTTGTTTCCAGCATCAGGTAAAATTATATTACGTATATTAATTGTTCAACAGGTATAAATATGCCGTTATTCTTTAAAGAAGTATCATCTCTTAAGCAAAAGGTCGGAGTGAGCTTGTTTTGTGCTATAATCGGGTTCTCATTTTTTCCTATTTTTTCGCGTGTACTTGTAAACGATAATGTTATTGTTACTTTCAGCGTTCTTGCTATTATTGTATATATTTTGACCGTCATTTATTTTTTTATTGTACTATTGAATAAAACGTCTAAATTTCACAAAAATATAGAAGCACAAGGGAAAAAACCAAGTTTATTACTATTGGGTATTTGCTTCTTATCTCCATTGATTTTATATATGTCCATTTCAGTTGGCCTTCCTTCTGCATTGCATATGTTGGTGTCAGAACCTGGGCAATTAGTGGTAACAGTAAAATCCAAAAGATCCGTCAGGTATTGTAGAAATGGTATGTATATTAATGAGCATAAATATTTCCTAAATAATGAGGTTTGCAGAATAAACAAGGCTGATTGGGAATCTTTGGCATCAGGAGATAAAATTAGTCTATTAGGTAGGAAATCATATTTTGGATTTAGCTATGATCAATACAAAATACTAACAAATAAGGCAAAGAAAAAATAAAAGCGTTTAACAATTCCCTACCGACCCAAAAAGCCGGGCGGCACAGCTCATCGTTCAGCAAATAATTAGGACTTATAAAATATGAAAAAGAAAAAAAAGAATTTGAAAGTACCCAAGAGTATGAGAAAAAAGTTTAAGGAGCAACGTCGTTTTAAAAAATCTATAAATGAAAGTCAGGAGAAATTATTGCAAAGGGCAAGGGAGCGAGTGGATGATAATAAATTTGAGTTTGAAATTTCACCGGCAAGTAGAAAAAAAATGTCAGAAATAATAACTGAATTTGCCGCACCGCTTTTAGATGCTGCCAATAATTTTGAAGATCAGAAAAAAGCTATATCCATAGCTATTGCCATATGGAATATATCTTTATTACCGGAAGAGAATCAGTCTCAATCTCTAAAAGAAATAGAAAGTATAGTCAGCTCTTCAACAGAAGGGGATGATTTTCCAAAGGTTCGACAGGAGATTTTCAGCTATTTGATATATCGTAAAAATCATCTTTTTCAAGATATAAAGCGTTTCGTTCAGGATTATGAAATTTTTGAAACTTCAGAGGGTTTATATCTTAATATCGCCTCTATAATGTTAAGCGGTAAATAGAAAGGCGTATACCAAACAACATTTTGAAGAGAGCCCTGGCCAATTCGAGGTGCTTTTAAACAGCAGCATTAGCATTATAATCTTCACTACGATTAAGGGCAAACGTGTAGCAAACTGAGAATTGCTTTGTGTATTCAATAATTCTTGACAAATATCATATTTCTTAATAGATGTTCTATTTGATTGATTTTTCAAAAAAGAATCCATAAAAAGCCGTTGCTTTTTTATTTAAAAAAACAAAAAAATGATTGAAAGGAGAAGTTAACAGATGTCGAATTTAATACCACCTCATGGAGGAAAAGGTTTAACATGCTGCTTACTCGAAGGAGCAGAGCTTGAAGCTGAAAAGAAAAAAGCCCAGGGACTTAAAAAGATTGATGTTTCCCCAAGAGAAAACGGGGATTTGATAATGATGGGAATCGGTGGCTTTAGCCCACTGACAGGTTTTATGACAAAAGCTGACTGGAAAGGGGTTTGTGAAAATTTTCTTCTTGCAGACGGCACATTCTGGCCCATTCCGGTTACTCTGTCTGTTTCCCAAGCCGAAGCTGACAGCATTAAAGTTGGTGATGAAATAGCGCTTAATGATCCTGAAAGAAAAGAGATTATGGCAACTATGAAAGTCACCGAAAAATTTGAAATGACCGAAAAAGATAAAAGATTTGAGTGTGAAAAAGTTTATATGGGAGAAGGCACAAAAACAGCTGAAGAATTCTGGAAAATCGCAGAGCAGGATCACCCAGGAGTTCAGATGGTTATGCAGCAAAAAACTATCAGCCTTGCCGGGCCTGTAAAAGTTCTGAGCGAAGGTGAATTTCCTTCAAAATATGCAGGAGTTTACATGAGACCTGCCGAATCCAGAAAGATTTTTGACGAAAGAGGATGGAAAGAAGTAGCAGCATTACAGTTAAGAAACCCAATGCATCGATCACATGAATATCTTTGCAAGATAGCTGTGGAAGTATGTGATGGCGTTTTCATTCACTCGCTTGTTGGTAATTTAAAACCGGGCGATATCCCGGCTGATGTCCGCGTAAAATGTATTGATGCTCTTGTAAAGAATTATTTTGTAGAAAAAAATGTTCTTCAGGGCGGTTATCCTCTTGATATGCGTTATGCAGGTCCCAGAGAAGCTCTTCTTCACGCAACATTCCGTCAAAACTATGGCTGCTCACGCATGATCATCGGACGTGACCATGCTGGTGTTGGTGATTTTTACGGTATGTTTGAAGCCCAGACAATTTTTGACAAAATTCCTCATCCGGAAGAGCCTGGCAAAGCACTTCTTTGCAAGCCTCTTATGATCGACTGGACATTTTATTGCTTCAAGTGTGATGGTATGGCTTCTCACAGGACTTGCCCGCATACAAAAGCAGACCGGGTTATATTGAGTGGTACAGCGCTTCGCAAGGGATTGTCAGAAGGCACCCCGATTCCGGATCACTTCGGCCGCGATGAAGTATTAGTGATTCTTAAAGAATACTATGCCGGCTTAACTGAAAAAGTTGAAGTTAAATTGCATGGAGCAGCTATAGGCAAATAAGTATATATACAAAAATACTTAACATAACAAAAAAAGGGAGATGCAAAGCATCTCCCTTTTTTTATTCGTTTTAATGTTTCTAATTATTTCTTATATAGAAACTTTAATTACTTCCTGTTGCTGTATTCTGCATATCCCAAAGCTACCGTTCTGTAAACAAGATGTGCAAGCTTGGAAAACGGCAGGAATGCAAAAAGATTGAATACGAATATAAGATGTATGAAATAAAGAGCATATGAAACACCTGCCATATGGGCAAGCCTAGTCATTTCTGTGAGCATCCCTGTAAGGCCCAAACCAATCACAAGTCCTAAAAGATACCAATCCTTATAGCTGGTTACCTGATCGACATTATCCATTCTGCTTTTAATCATAAGGTAAGCACCTGCAACAAGAGCAATTCCGCTTATGTTTGCAAGCCACTTAACAGGATTAAGCTGTGAATACGGACCTTCGATATGAAGAATATATAAAAAGACACAAAATACACCTGTAACAACAGCAAGGCCAAGAAATGAGTATAGAACCATCTTATGCGCCAAAGCTCTGTCTTTATTTTCCCCGCATTCTTCAAATTTGTCATGTTTTAAAATCATAGGGAGAATTTTTACAATAGAAGATAAAAACTCTTTTATATCAAGATTTTCTTTTTTTGTTTTTCCATTCATTACAGCGTCTTGATGGATGTCATTTAAAAAGTTTTTCACACCAAGCGCAAAAATTGAAACAGCCCATATGGAAAGAGGAACAAAAATCATGTCAACAAGCCAGGTGGAAAAGAATTTTGAATGAGCAATTTCTCCGGCTTCCGGTGAAAAATTAAGTAAACCGGTAGCAAGTCCTACAACTATGAATAAAACAGCAGGTATAAGAATTAATATAGGCAGCTTTTTGGGGTCATTAACTATTTTGCCTAATCCCTTTGGAACAGCATATTCGGAAATTGCAATCGAACGTAATGCTCCAAGCACATCACCCGGTTTTGCTCCACGAGGACACTTTGTGGTACAATCTCCGCAATTATGGCAAAGCCATATATCAGCGTTTTTAACAACTCTGTCTTTAAGCCCCCAGGATGCAGCAATCATTTCCTTTCGGGGAAATGGTTTTGTATCCGGTGAAATGGGGCATACTACAGAACAGGTTGCGCATTGAAAGCATTTCTTCAATGTATCTCCGCCAAGCCCAACAACCTCATTAATAAAATTTATATCAGGCTCAATCAGATATTTATCAGTCATGCTAATACCTCCTTAACAATGGAAATTCTATAGCCATATTATAATGTTTATCCCCCCGCATTTAAATGCGGGGCATAAACAAATATCAGAATCCCTTAAATGGGTTAGGTCCAAGACCCTCAATTATTTCTACAAAATCACCTAAAATCTTCGGAATTTTGTCGTACTCATCAATTGCAACTTCAAACTGTGCAACCCTTTCATTCTCAAGTGCCAGACTCTGTAAAGCTTCACCTATCTTTTTCATTCTGATGCTTGCAAGTTCACTGCCTTTTACAAAATGGCACTGGTAGTCATCCCCATGCTTGCAACCAAGCAGACATACGCCATCCATACCCTGTGAAAGGGCATCTTTTATCCATATAACATTAGTTGATCCAAGGCATCTTACAGGAACAAAGCGGATAGTGTTGGAATAATTAAGTCTGTTCATGCCCGCTATATCCAGAGCAGGATAAGCGTCATTTTCGCAAACAAGACATAGAATTCTAAACGGTGGCTCATCAAAATCATCTTCCGATGGAACACCTATTGCTTTAACCATTGAACCAACACTGTCAATGTTATAATCGGCAAAACCAATAATACGTTCAGGGCATGCACCCATACAGGTTCCACAACGTCTGCATCGTGTCGGGTTGGGTTTGGGTGTTCCTTTTTCATCATCATCTAATGCTCCGAAAGGACATTCTTCCGTGCAACGCTTGCACTGTGTACATCTCTGGAAGAAAAAGTCAGGGAATGTCATATCACCGGATCTTGGATGAACGGAAACACCTCTGTTAGAAGATTCAATACATTGAATTGCTTTTAAGGCGGCTCCTGTAGCATCTTCAATAGTTTCTTCCATGGTCATACTTCTTCTTATACATCCTGCTGCATAAACACCGGTTCTTTGTGTTTCATAAGGAAAACATATGAAATTGGAATCAGTATATTTATCAAAAAGATCTATATCACGAAAACCGGGACCCTGCCTGTATGCGAGATTGATAACAGGGTCATCTTTTGTTACAGGTACCATGCCTGTAGCAAGAACAACGATGTCTGCTTTAACTTTAATTTTTTCTCCAAGAAGAGTATTATCTGCCTCGATAATTAAACCATCGCCATTTTTTGAAACACCTGCGACATCACCCTTGGTTAAAAAGATGCCGGCATCCTGTTGCAAACTCTTATAGAAGTTTTCCATAAGACCTGGCGTTCGCATATGCTGATAAAATATATAAGCTTTACCATCAGCATAATCTTCGCGGACGTATTTAGCCTGCTTGAGTGCAACAAGGCTTGTAACAGATCCACAAAATGAGAAGTCGTTATCATTGCCACCTTGCCCCGGGCTCTGAATAAAGGCAACGGATTTAGCTTCTTTTCCGTCTGAGGGACGTGTAATTTTGCCTTTCGCAGCCATTTCCTCAAACTGGACATTGGTAACTACATCAGGAATTGTTCCAAAACCAAGATGAGCGAATTCGTTTTCTTTGGCCTTGTATGGCCTCCATCCAGCTGCAAGTATAACAGCTCCGAATTTCTCGCCGTTTGGATCAAAAGAAAGGATATCTACTCTGCCTTCATTATATTCCTTATAAAGCTCAATCAGCTTCTCTTTGTCATATTCTTTCCCTGTTTCATCAACTTTCATCTCATCAGGCAGCGGGAAAGGAACGTCATATTCTATTTTTTCACCGGGTTTTTTCAGTGTAACAGTAAAATCTCCGGGTTGCCCTGCAATTCTTGCAACAAGGGTATTGGTTTTAACAGTTATATTGGAGAAGGACTCAAGTTCTTTAATCTTGTCGGAAATAATCGGGGGAATTATATTTTCGAAAGGATCTGCTATCGGCAACTGTTTTCTGACCTTTGCGGCATAACCGCCAATAGAGCCTTGTTTTTCAACAATTGTTACTTCGTATCCGGCTTTTGCAGCGTCAAGCGCTGCCGATATGCCGGCAATTCCACCGCCGATAACCAAAATCTTTTTGCAAAATGCATCAAGTTTGTATGGTTCGGGAAGTGTAATCTTTTGTGTTTTAATTACACCCATTTTTATATAATCTTCGGCCATCATCTGGGTATGGTCTATCCCATCTTCCGCACCTTTTGTACTTGGATGAGTCCATACCACTTGCTCTCTTAAATTAACACGATCAACAAGACAGCCATCGAATCTGAAAATATCAAAATTGACACGTCGGGAGCAGGCTCCAATCACAAGGGCATTAACACCCTCATCGGCGATGTCCTTCTGCAATAACTCTACTCCTTCCTTGCTGCAAAGAAAAGGATGTGTTTTAACAATGCCAACGCCTTCTTCTTTAGGAACCTCGCTAAGCTTATCTATATCCAGAGCTTCCCCGATTCCGCAACCAGTGCATATATATACGCCATATTTTTTATTCATGGATAACCTCCTACCTCCTCACCAGGGTTTGAATAGCCTTTAGGGCCATACCGGTAGCATTCTGGTTTGATGATACCACGTCGGCAGGCTTGTTAGCACATCCTGCAGCAAACATTCCGCCTTTTTCAAAATTATTGATTATGAAACCATCAGAATTGCAATTAAGATCAGCAGGCAGTTTGCTTACTGCATTTGTCGGTTGCATACCGGTAGCAAGAACTGCCATTTCAACAGTCTGTTTGATCTTTTCACCGGTTACAGCATTTTCAGCAACTACAGTAATATTGTTTGTAGCAGGATCTTCACTTACTTCCGCAACTTTGCCTTTTATAAAAAAAACTTTATCATCTTCTTTGATCTTATTATAAAATTTTTCATATCTTAAACCGGGCGCCCTTAAATCTATATAGAAAATATAAATATTGGCATCCGGATACTGCTCTCTTATATAAGTCGCATGCTTTAAAGACGCCATACAGCAAATATAAGAACAGTAAGGCAGATGATTCTCATCTCTTGATCCGGCGCATTGAACAAAGGCGATGCTTTCAATTGCTTTGCCATCTGATGGGCGTATAATTTTCCCCTTTGTAGGACCGTTTGGAGATGCGTATCTTTCAAGCATCATGTTTGTTATAATATTTGGATGCTTACCAAATCCAAGATTATCCATTTTAGTAGCATCATATGGAGCCCATCCGGTAGCCCACACAATTGCCCCGACTTTCAGATCAATTGTCTTTGCTTCCATGTTAAGATCAATGGCACTGTATTTACAGGCATCTACGCATTTGGCACATTCTGCACCTTTGCATGTGGCACCATCTATCACATATTTCATTGGAAATGACATCTCAAAAGGTCTGTATATAGTCTTAGTATTGTCAAGACCGAAATTAAAATCATTTTTCCTTTCAACAGGGCATACCTTCACACATTCATCACAAGCCACACAATTTTCATTAACATATCTAGGGCTTATCTTGATCTGAACATTATAGTTTCCGGGTTCACCCTCAACTTTTTGAACTTCTGCCAGTGTGAAAACTTTTATTTTGGGGTTATCCTTAATCCTTCTGAAATTAATTTCAAGACCGCAGGTCGGAGGACATAGCTTAGGAAAATATTGATTTAACTGTGCTACCCTTCCGCCCAGATAAGGATTTTTTTCGACTACCAAGACCTCATACCCCACCTCTGCAGCCTCAAGGGCAGTGGTCAAACCGCTTATTCCGCCCCCGACGACTAAAATACTTCCACTAGCAGGAGCTGTATTGTCTGCTGTCATGCTATCCCTCCGTGCTTAATAAAGTTAGTATAATAATAATCTGAAAAATTAGTATTATCGTTTGTAATAATTAATATCTGATACAAATATCCGAATGCTTAAAGATTTTATTTCAATTAGATTTGCTTTTAAAAAAAGTCAATCTTTTTTAATATAAAAACCTTAAGCTAACGGATATTTGTATAAGGATATCGTCTTATTGCCTTGATTTTTGTGTTTTAACTTAATAAAAACCTCCAAGCGTCTTTCGACACCTGGAGGTTTATTCAACTACAACATATACATATAAAAGAATTAATCAGGAATGATCTTGACGTAATCTTTCTTGAATACATCCCATTCTTTCTTTGCCGGATCATACTTTGAGTTTACAAAGCAGAACCAGTTTGCATCATCCTGTCCCGGATAATCAGCTTGATAGTAGAATCCTGGATAACGAGTTTCCTTACGGAACTGGATATGGCGCAGATGCGCTTCAACTGTCCATATACGATGATAGATTTCCCATGCTCTCATAAGTTCATGGAGATCACCGGCACCGAGTTTTTCACAGTCTTCGCGCATTGTTGCAAGAAGTTCCATTACAATTTCAAGACTCTTGCTGCTTGTCTGATAGTAAGTGGCTGTTCCTGCACCGTATTCATGAGTGGCTTTCATAAGTCTTAAAGCCATTCCGGAAGGTTTAATGTAATTGGGATTAATATCAACTGCAGTTGTATAATTGCAGTTTTCAAGGTAAGTTCTTACCGGCTTGTAAACCATATCAACCAGTTCCTGAGCACTCTGTTTAATAGCTGGTTTGAAATCGGCATGATCACGTACGAATTTTACCATTTCCTTTGCAGTAATTCTGCCTTCAGCATGTGACCCTGAAGAAAACTTGTGACCTGAACAACCTACACCGTCACCAGCTGTAAACAGACCGACAACTGTGGTCATACGGTTATAAATTTTTCCTGCATCTCCCCATTTATATGAGTCGGGGACCCAGGCAGCATCCGGGCCGGATGCCCACAAGCCGCAGCAGCCGGAATGTGAACCAAGAAGGTACGGTTCTGTAGGCATAACTTCGGAAACCTTCTTTTCAGGCTCGCAGTTCTGGGCACACCACAGATTTGCCTGACCACAAGTCATATCAAGGAAGTCTTCCCATGCTTCAGACTCAAGGTGTTTGAGTTCTTTCTTGTCCATGGTTTTACCAAGCTCACCAAGAGCTGTAACTGTATCCATTATGATCGGACCGCGTCCTGCTTTCATTTCAAACAGCATGAGGTGGTTACGCAGACAGGTCGGTGTAACAGCAGCTGTTCCATAAGGAGCATATTTTTGAAGTTCTGCTTTTGCTGCATCACTTGCTGCAAAGTTTTCACCAAGACCGTTAAGTGTTTTGGCCTTGAAAAGAAGGAACCATGCACCTACCGGGCCATAACCGTCTTTAAAACGAGCCGGGGTGAAACGGTTTTCCATCATTGAAAGCTCGGCACCAACTTTCATACACATTGTGTATGTGGAGCCTGCATTCCATACTGGATACCATGCGCGGCCTTTGCCTTCGCCAACACTTCTCGGCATATAAATATTAACAGCACCACCGCATGCAACCATCATGGTTTTGCATTTGATGATATAAACTTTGTTCTCACGAACTGAAAAACCAACAGCGCCTGCAATCTGATTTGGCTTGTTGGCATCAAGAAGCAATTCAACGATGAAGCAGCGTTCAAGAATATTATCTGTTCCAAGAGCAAGTTTTGCAGCTTCTGCAACTATTCTCTTATATGATTCACCATTGATCATTATCTGCCATTTACCTGTACGGACAGGCTCTGAACCGCTTTTTAATGTACCGGCAGCCTGACCTTTTTTACCATCGAGGTTCTTGCCTTCAGCAGTTTTTTTCCATACCGGAAGTCCCCATTCTTCAAAAAGATGAACTGAATCATCCACATGAGTACCAAGGTCAAAAATAAGGTCTTCACGTACAATACCCATAAGGTCGTTACGTACCATTCTGACGTAATCGTCTGGTGTATTTTTACCAATATATGTATTTATAGCTGAAAGGCCCTGAGCAACAGCGCCGCTTCTTTCCATGGCAGCTTTATCGCACAGTAATATTTTCGCATCCGGAGCAGCCCATTTCTTTACTTCAAAAGCGGTTCCGCATGCAGCCATACCGCCACCTACTATAAGAATATCTACTTCAAGCTCTTCAACTGCCGGATCTTTGACGGCCTTTGTTTCACCCAAAGGTTTATTAGGTAATGCCATATTAAATCCTCCTTAAGAAATTTTATTCATCATTATTCTTTTAAATTTAAACTTAAGCTAACCAAACCTGTTTATTTCGCAGGTACTGGAAGTACGCGTCCATCAGTCTCTTCTGTTGAAAGAAGAGCACTGTCAAGATCTTTTCCTTTAAGATCTAAATAGGCATTAGCCTGACCCTCAGGAGTTGTCCTGATGGGGAACTTAAAGCGTTTAATAAGGCCATTTCTGAACTTACATGTCCACATAACATCCTCTGTACCCATCATAGGCATAATGCTGCTTCCAAGAGGTACGAAATCGGAATAGCCACGAACTTCAATCGCCTGAGTAGGACATATTTTCACGCATGAAAAGCATTCCCAGCACTGATCCGGCTCCTGATTGTAAGCCTTCATTGCAGTTGGGTCAAGAACCATAAGGTCGTTAGGGCAAATATACATACATGCTGTTTTGTCCCCGCCTTTACAACCATCACATTTTTCAGCAATTACAAAAGATGGCATTTATTATCCCTCCTATTGTTGTGTAATTTATTTTTTCTATTGTCTAACGGTTTTTATTATAATACCAATGGGTTTAATGTAATTCTAAGTTGTAAGCACCTCCCTTCATAACACGGACTATCAAAAAAGCCCTTTCTTGTTACTGTTCAATATATCTTCTTTGTCTTTCTATAGCCTTATATATCAAGGCTTTGGATTTTTGTCTTTAAAATCAAGATGTTGATTTTACTGGCCAATCAAAGATTTTTAATATCACTCTGTATTTTTATTGTCAAGGACTTTTGCCAACCAAAAAATCAAAAGATATGAATGTTTACAATATGCTATATTTAGAAAATTATTGATTACTTCGTTACATTGGCCACCATATATAGTGGTGGATTAAAATACACACAAATATGTTTTTTAATATTTTTTTGTTTATCCCTTTACCTAATTATCAAAGAAGTATAAAAGATTCATTTGTTCGAAACAGTTTATTGCAAGCCATCTCAAAATACATAAAACATATTCTGACGGTGTTGTGAGGCTCTTCAAAATGCTCATATATTAGATATGTGCTGCACTTTTTTATCGCCTCACACCTTGTCATTGAACGCGATCATTTTTTTGAGATAGCTTGGAGTCTATAATATCGGAAAAAAGCTGCAAGGCATATGCCATTAATGTTTTTGGATATGATACTTTGCAACAGGTTTAAATAACAGATAAATCGGCGTAAAGTTAATATGGCTATTGTTTGAATGTGTGTCGGATTTTTTAACAACATGTAAAGGATAGAGAACCCGTAAGGTGTAAGGACAAGCTATGGACGAAAATTTAATTCAGCTATTTAAAGATGATAAATTTCGATTTTCATGCAAAAGCACTTTATCGTGCTTTAATGAATGTTGTCGTGATTTAAATCAGTTTCTGTTTCCATATGATATTTTGAGACTTAAGAATAATCTTGAAATATCATCTGCAATATTTTTGGAACAATATACTACTCTTCACACCGGGCCTGAAACCGGCCTTCCTGTTTTATCTCTTAAGACAGATAAAGCTCCGGAATTGAAATGCCCTTTTATAACACCTTCCGGATGCAAGGTATATGAAGACCGGCCATCTTCTTGCCGGACATATCCTGTTGCAAGACTTTTGTCCCGCAACAGAGAATCAGGCAAACTTTCCGAGTATTATGCCCTTATTCAGGAACCTCACTGCAAAGGCTTTGAAAATGGCAAAGAACAGACTGTGTCTGAGTGGATTAAAGATCAGGAAATTGAAACTTATAATGAAATGAATGATATGATGATGGAAATCATAAGTATAAAAAATCAAAAAATGCCCGGTGAAATGGATATTAAATCAAGTTTTATGTTTCGTATGGCTTTATATGATCTCGATGCTTTCAGAAAGCATTTGTTTTCAACTGAAAATATGAAAGATTATATAGATAAAAATGACATGAAAGCTGCCGAACAAAATGACACGGAACTGTTAAAAATAGCTTTTAAATGGGTTCAAAAAGAGATTTTTTCTGTGCTGTAAAAGGAGATTATTTTCTTAATGAAGACAGAAAACAAGGTAGCACTTGTACTTGGATCAATAAAAGGAATCGGTAAGGGGATAGGACTATACCTTGCCAATAAAGGTATAAAAGTTGCCTTCAATTATTTTGACTGGGAAGATTCTCTTGAAGAGCTGAAACAGGATCTTTCCGATATTTCTACCCCGCATTTGCTTGTTAAAACAAATCTTCTTGAAACGGATAAAATACCCGGCCTGATAAAAAATGTTGCAGATAACTTCGGACGGCTTGATATTGTTATAAACAATATTGAAAGAGGAGGCTGGCCTGCTGTTCACGGGCAATATACTGGTGATCAGTGGGATTTGGAGATGGCAACCACTTTGCGGGCAAAACAATGGCTGTTTGAAAGCTCATTGCCCTATCTTAAAGAATCCGGCGGTACTGTAATAAATATATCTTCCATAGCCGGTATAGTAGGAAGATCAGGCCCTGCAAGCTATCTTTTTAATGAAGGGTATTCTGCCGCAAACCGCGGCATTTCACTTTTAACCGAAACATGGGCGCGTGTAGGAGCCCCGGAAGTTCGTGTAAATGAAATCATGTTAGGAATTATTGAATCCCGTCATGGCAAAAACACAAGGGGATGGGGACTACTAACAGATACCCAGAAGCAGGATATAATAGACCACACTTTAATCGAAAGAACGGGAACAATAGATGATGTCATAAAAGCGGTATGGTTTTTAATAAATGACGCGCCTTTTATGACAGGCAGCGTTATAAGATTAGATGGCGGGTATGTTCTTGGCGGGGACAAAGTGGCTCCGATGCCTAAAGGAGTGCTATAGGATTTTCCATAAGCATCAAATGCTTTAGACCTGAAAGCATTCTATTATACTTCACTATTCAAGATATGGCACACATTTACCTCGTATTTTGGAGCTTGGATTATCCCGAAACCAACGGAATACAGGTTTTATGGTTGGTTAACCCACCCGGTTTTATTCGCAGGCTTGCATTATGCAGAATTTCAGATATCAGGAATAAAGAGTGCTTATTATCTTATTGCTTTCTTTAAGCGCATCTTTGCATGTATCTTTAAAAAATTCGCGTATGGTTTCCATAAACAAAATTGCCCTTTCATCCTGGCCGGATAAAAGGGCATCATTGCTTTCGTTGATTGCGGAAATAAAAACTTCCAGGACATCTTTAAAGTGTTTATTCTTGCTTATAAGATTTTTATAAAGATCAAGATCCTGAGCGAAAAGACGGCCTATCAGATTATAGTTTATCTTAAATACCGGAGTGGAACATGAAAGTACGTTCTCTGAATTCATATCCATCTTTTGTAATGTTCTGGCCATGCAAATGGTAGTAAAATGAGTAAGCCCCTGCACAACAGCCATATGCCGGTCATGAGCTAAAGGATCCATCACGCATAAAATAGCGCCTCTTGAAGCATATTCATTTTCTATCCGTTTAAGCCAACGTTCTCCTTGGCCAGGGCATAATATTATATTCTGCCCTTTTATGGAATCCGTAAAAGGCCCGAACAAAGGATGAGTTCCAAGTACATCAGCTTTGGTATTTTCCGTCATGCTCTTTACTATTTCTTCTTTCAAAGAGCACATGTCCATAAAAAGCTGATCATCGCGCAAAAGAGGGCCGATATTTTTTGCAATTGAAACGGCAGCATCCAGAGGAACGCTTAAAATAACCACATCACATTCTTTAGCAACATCAGCATATGTGATATCGGTGGTTCTTCCTGAAATCAATACCCTGTGACCGGCAGCAGAATAAAATTTTTCAAACCATCTGCCCATACCGCCTGTTCCACCGATTATGCCGATTGATATTGTTTTATTCATCGGATAGCTTTCTGTCGTAATAAATGATCTGCTATAACAATGCTTACCATTGATTCACAAACAACGTTTATTCTTGGTATGGCTGAAATATCATGTCGTCCCGAAATAGATACGGTTCTTTTTTTCTTTTTCAGATCAATAGTATTTTGTTCGATGGAAATAGAAGGAATAGGCTTTACTGCAACCCGCATAATGATATCATCTCCATTGGATATTCCGGCAAGAATTCCACCGGCATTATTTGTCAAAAAGCCTTTTGGTGTTATAGGATCATTATTTTTAGAACCAAGCAATGATGAAGCTTTAAAACCAGCTCCGATTTCAAAGCCTTTAACAGCACCAATGCTCATTAATGCTTTTGCAAGATCGGCATCAAGCTTATCAAATACCGGCTCTCCAAGGCCTGCGGAAACTCCTTTTGCAACAATCTCAACAATGCCGCCAAGAGAGTCTCCACTGCTTTTTACTTTCTTAACTCTTTTTTCCATTTTAGTGGCAGCATCATTGTCAGGGCAAAAAAACATGTTTTGGGATATTAAGTCAAGATTGCGCTCTACTGCTTTTATACCGCCAAGCTCAACTGTATAAGCACAGATGTTTATATTTTCTTTGTCAAGTAAAGCTTTGGCAACAGCACCTGCTGCAACTCTTGCAACTGTTTCTCTTGCAGAAGCTCTTCCACCGCCCCTCCAGTCTCTTATTCCGTATTTCGCCTGATAGGAAATGTCGCCATGTCCGGGTCTGAAAATATCCGCAAATTTTTTGTAAGCGTCTGAATGCTGATCCTTGTTTTTAACCATAATCATAATAGGAGTTCCGGTTGTAACTCCGTTGAAAACTCCGGACATTATGATTGCTTCATCAGGTTCTTTTCGTGAAGTACTTGCTATAGAGCTGCCTGGTTTTCTTCTGTCCAGCATATCCTGGATAATTTGTTCATTAAACGGTATTTGGGCAGGGCAACCGTCAATAACAACACCAACACCAATACCGTGGGATTCGCCCCAGGTTGTTATTTTAAATAATGTTCCAAATGAGTTCCCGGACATTTATTTCTTCCTTATGTTTATCTTCCAAGCTTATCAAAAACTTCCCAGAAATTCGGAAAAGACTTTTCAACGCACATTTCGTCTTTTATAAAAATGCCCGGGGTTTTAAGCCCTAAAACTGCAAAACTCATAGCAATTCTGTGGTCATTATAAGTTTCAATATTAGCTCCTGTAGGAGTTCCACCTTTTATCACAAGATCAGAACCTACGGACTTTGCCTCAATTCCTGTTTTTGTAAGTTCGTTGATAACAGCCGCTAACCGATCGCTCTCTTTAGCTTTTAAATGCTCGACATTTTTTATAACTGTAGTACCATCTGCAAAAGCCGCAACTACAGCAAGAGTTGGAACCATATCGGGCATATCTGCCATATCCGTTTCAATTCCTATAAGTGATCCGCCCTTAACTGTAATTCCATCGCTTTCAAAATTTACTTTACATCCCATTTGTTCAAAAAGCCCTGTAAGTTTCAGATCTCCCTGACGGGATTCTTTTGAAATGCCTTTAACTTTTATTTCAGAGCCTGTAATGGCAGCAGCTGCCCAGAAATAGCCTGCCTGGGAACAATCGGGTTCAACGTAAAAAGAACCGGCCCTGTAAATTTGTTGCCCGGCTATGGTAAATTCGTTATAGCCGTTTCGTTTAATATCGACTCCCAGTTTTGCCATGATATCAATTGTCATGTCTATATAAGGCTTTGATACAGGCCCTTCTATAACCTTTATTTTTATACCTTCTTGAGTATAAGGAGAAATTAAAAGAACTGAAGATAGAAACTGGCTGCTGATATTGCATTTAAGTTCAACATAGCCGCCTTTTATTTTTCCGCCTTTAATGGCAACAGGCGGGCAGCCGTTGTTATCAATCGAACGGGCTTCTACTCCCAGGCTGCTTAAGCCATCCAGCAAATCCTGAATTGGTCGCTGTGACATGCGCTCTGTTCCCGTAAGCGTGTACAGGCCATCACCCAGAGCGGCAACACCGGTTAAAAGACGCATGGATGTTCCGGAATTGGATAGATAAATCGGTTTGTCATATGCCTTAAGAATTCCTTTTGAACCGTGTACTATTACTTCTTTTTCTGAATTTTCAATCTTTATGCCCATAAGGCGCAAGGTTTCAAGAGTTAAAATAGTATCTTCACTTTTAAGGCAGTTTTTTAATGTACACCGACCATCCGATAATGCCGAGGCAATCAATAGTCTGTGCGTATAGCTCTTTGAACCCGGCACATCAATTTCGCATTTATTAACAATTTTAGGATGTATTTCTATCATGGTTATTGTCCCATTCGACGAATGGAAGGAAAACCCCCGCCTTTAGGCAAAGATTTTAGTTTAATATTATATTTAGCTAAAAGGGTTCCAGGGGTCAAGGATTCGAGGGGTCAAACCTTAGATGTATATGAGGTTTCACTTGAATCCTCGGCCCCTGGAACCCTTGAATCCTTCATTCAATTATAATTATCACTCAATTCACTATATGGTATTTTTTGCCATAGGATATGACCCAAGGCATTTTAGGTAAAGGCAAATCTTGTTCATTTTCTTAATCGTAGAAGAAACAACAGGATCATTAATATGTCCTTCGATATCGACAAAGAAAAAATAGCTCCAGTTTTCATGCTTTGTAGGCCTTGACTCAAGCTTTACCATATTTATCTCTGATTCTGCTATGGGCTTTAATATTTTGTACAAAGCCCCAGAAACATTAGGTGTTACAAACATAATAGAAGTCTTGTCAACCCCGGTTCTTCTTGTCTCATCTTTTCCTATAACAAGAAACCGTGTAGTATTTCTTGAAACATCTTCAATCTTCGATGCAATTACATGGAGCTTATAGATATGTGCAGCCATACTGCTTGCAATAGCGGCCGAGTTAGGATCATCACAAGCTCTGCGGGCGGCATTGGCAGTGCTGTCACATTCTATAAGTTCAGCTTCCGGAAGATTTTTCTGAATCCAGTTCCTGCACTGGGGAAATACCTGGCGATGTGAGTAGATTACTTTGATTTTACTTATGGAATCAACCGTTGACAAAAGATCATGTGATATCGGGTGGTACAATTCCGAACATATTTTCAAATCCGATTCAAAAAAAAGATCAAGAGTATAATTGACCGAACCTTCAATAGAATTTTCAACCGGAACCACTCCGTAAAGACATGAACCTTTTTCTACTTCTTTAAATATATCGCCGATTGTGGCCTGTGGTACATAATTAACAGAGCGCCCAAAATAGCTCATTGTTGCGATATGGGAAAAAGTAGCCTCCGGGCCAAGATAAGCAACAGAATGATGATTCTGGATTGCCCGCGAAGCTGCAATTATTTCTGAAAATATATGATTAAGAGCTTGTTCGCCAAGAAGGCCTTTGTTTAGGGTCTTCAGTTTTTCAATAACAGCTTTTTCACGTGCTATATCTAAAACTTTTTTCCCTTTTTTTGCCTTCATCTTGCCTATTTCCTTTGCAAGAAGAAGCCTTTCATTTATCAGGCCTAAAATTTTGCCATCAATTTTGTCAATACTGTTTCTTAAATCATCTATAACATTATTAGGTGCATTTTCAGACACAGTGTCAGCCTTAGTACTTTTTTTGTTTATATTTCCCATAATAATATTCGTTTAATCCGCTTAATAAATTATTATTGTTCTATTATTGATTCATCTATTTTATAACCGAAATGCCTCCCGCTTTCTTCTATCGCCACCAGAACTTTATCCCCTTTTTTAAGACTCACAACAGATATCGGTTTCCCATCCGGACTGGTTAATCTTATAGTTTCGGCATTTTGTAAAATAGTTGTAATCTTTTTACCGGCTGCCAATGCCTTAATTATCATAAGAGGACGCTTTTCAATTTTGAGTCTTCCAACTATTGCAGCAGTCAAATTGCCTTTATAATCTGCTATATAAACCTGATCTCCGGCGCTAAGTTCGGAAAGATATCTGGTTTTTCCGCCCGGCACTCTCGTATAGGCGTGAACAGCTCCGGCATTAACCCTGAAAGGTCTTGGAGACACATAAGGGTTTTCTACCGTTTCAGCATGAACAAGAAAAAGAGCACTGCTGCTGTTTCCAACCAGCATGCCCTGTCCGGGAGTCATCGAAGTACAGGTATCAACACATACTCTATCCCCCATTCCGGCAGGTGTTACTTCAACAATTTCAGCATGCTCAAGAGACACATTATCCGTTCCTGCATTAATCATAGTTAATGTTTTTTTTAATTCTACCATATCGGAAGAATTAAAAAGTATATGTTTTACACCCTTTTCAAGAATGCCGCAAACTGTAGAGGCTTCCTGATAGTTTTGAACCTGAGCGATAATATCGGCTCCTTTTGCTATAAGATTTTCAAGAGGAATTACAGTCCAGTCAGTGCATTCAAGGATTACTTTCTTGTTAAGACTCAGTTTGGTTATTTCATCTTCGTCCGCACCGCTTTTTATAGTATAAAAGATAACATCTTTTCCTATCTTTAAATCCCCATCTTCAGAAATTGTCTGAATTTTACCAAGTTCTTTTACTTTTTCCGAATAACCTTTCGGAACCAGAACTCCATCGGCACCGCCCTCAAGTGCGGTTGTAATTAAATCTTTATTCCAAGGATCGACCTTTACCCAAATTTTTTGCATTTTTCAATCCTTTATATAATTATGAAAAATTATTCAACAATTTTAAGCGCATCCTCAACACTTGCATTATTATGCACAATTAATGATATGGCCTGAACCATTTTTGCAGGATTTTTATGCTGAAACACATTGCGCCCGATTGAAGCGCCCGCGCCTCCTGCTTCTATTGAACCCTTTACCATTTCCAGGATTTCCCTGTCCGAGTTCATTTTTGCCCCGCCTGCAATCACGACAGGAATCGAACATCCGTCAACAACCTCTTTGAATGACTCAGCCGAACCGGTATAGGATACTTTAACTATATCTGCGCCTATTTCATCACCCACACGGGCGGCATGCTTGATATAATTTACATCATACTCATCTTTAATTTTTTCTCCTCTTGGATAGATCATTGCAAGAAGGGGCATGCCCCAGGTTTTTGCTTCATAGGCAACCATTCCAAAATCTCTTAGCATATCTTTTTCCGAACCGTTTCCAATATTAACATGTATTGAAACAGCATCGGCACCAAGTTTGATTGCTTCTTCAACCGAACAAACAAGAGTCTTTGCATTTGGATTGGGAGAAAGGCTTGTTGATGCGGAAAGATGAACAATGAGCCCTATATCTCTTCCGCCCCTTCTGTGTCCTGCTCCCACAAGACCTTTATGTTCTACGATTGCATTTGCCCCGCCATCTGAAACCATTTGCACAGCGCTTTTCATATCCTGAATCCCTTCAATAGGCCCAACGGAAATACCGTGATCCATTGGAACAATAACGGTTTTACCGGTATTGCGGTTCATAATGCGCTCCATCCTGACTTGCTTTCCTATGATTGTCATTTTTCATTTCTCCCGTTTTAATGCAAAAAGGCCGTGAAGATTACCTTCTCCACGGCCTGTAAAACTAAAAAAGCCGTGGGTTCCGGGAATCCGCCCATGGCTTTTTGCGTTTAGTATGTAGTTACCTCAACGCAGCGCAGGCAGACCGGTGCTAAAATAATAATAATAGAAACCGTAAAATCTGCCTGTTATTGTATTCATCATATTTCCTTAATAAATGTTTTTGATAAGTCTTTGTCAAAATTGACTAAAACTTACCTGTATTTTTATATTTTCGAATCATGCATGTCAAGCAGTTTTTTAAATACGATAGAAACGGCCATTATGGTTTGCTATTTATTATAATATTGATGTAAATAAACAATGTCTTTATAAACAGTTATAAAGAAGTTATGAAAAGGTCTCAAAACAAGGCTTAGGGATATGACATTATTAGTTAATGAAATTTTTTACAGCATACAGGGTGAATCTTTATACAGCGGGTTACCTTGCACTTTTATAAGGTTAACCGGATGCAACTTAAGATGCAATTATTGTGACACACAATATGCATATGACGAAGGTACTGAAATAGAAATAGATAACCTTATAAAAAAAATATCAGTCTTTGGCTGCTCTTTGGTTGAAATTACCGGTGGAGAACCTTTGTTACAGGAAGAAACCCCGGTATTAATAGAAAAACTTTTAGATGATAATTATACTGTTTTGCTTGAAACAAACGGAAGTATTGATATAAGCAGCATTGATAAACGATGTATTAAAATTATTGATATAAAATGCCCGTCAAGTCAAATGTCTTCAAAAAACGATCTTGATAATTTAAATAAGCTTGGCAAAAAAGACCAGATCAAATTTATAATGGGAAACAGAAATGATTATGATTTTGCAAAAAAAATCGTAAAACAAATACCTGAAGAATTTCCTCGGGGAAATATTTTTTTTTCTCCTATCTATAATACAATAGAATTATCGGATTTGGCGCAATGGATACTAAAAGATAAATTAAGTGTTCGGCTCCAAATTCAATTACATAAAATAATCTGGCCAGATATATTAAGAGGCGTATAAGTAAATTAAGGGAAATAAAATGCGAAAAAAAGCCATAGTACTTTTAAGCGGAGGCCTTGATTCCACAACCGTAATGGCTATTGCAAAACATGAAGGGTTTGATCTTTTTGGCATGAGTTTTTTTTACGGTCAACGCCATTTTCATGAACTCAATGCGGCAAAAAAGATAGCGGAAGTATTTAAAGCAAAGAAGCATATTATAATAAATATTGATCTTGATAAAATCGGTGGATCAGCTTTAACAGCTGATATCAAAGTACCTAAATCAAGATCGCTTAATTCAATAAGTAAAGGAATCCCTGTCACATATGTTCCTGCAAGAAACACCATTTTTTTATCTCATGCACTTGCATGGGCCGAAGTAATGAAATCTGTTGATATATTTATAGGCGTTAATGCGATTGATTACAGCGGCTATCCCGATTGCAGACCCGAATTTATCAAAGCATTCGAACGTATGGCAAACCTTGCAACAAAAGCCGGGGTCGAAGGGAAAAATCGTCTCAAAATAAATACTCCCTTAATCAAAATGACAAAAGCCCAGATTATAAAAAAAGGAATAGAACTCGGAGTTGATTATTCACTAACCCATAGCTGCTATGATCCCGGCCCTGACGGCAGCGCATGCGGTCTTTGCGATAGCTGCTTTTTAAGGAAAAAAGGGTTTGAAGATGCAGGGCTGATAGATCCTGCAATATAATAGGATAAATTAATGGGCATTGCTACTGATATCATCCTTATTATTGTTGCTGCATTTTTATGTGGTTTGGTAATGCAACGACTTAAGCAACCATTAATCTTAGGCTATATCGTTGCGGGGGTTATTTTAGGACCATATACAGGAGGTCTGATATCAAATATTCCCGAGATCAAATTGCTTGCCGAGATCGGCATTGCACTTCTTCTTTTCGCACTCGGGCTGGAGTTTTCTCTTAAGGATCTAAAGCCAGTTAAAAAAGTGGCTCTTATAGGAACCCCCATCCAAATTATCCTTACAGTAGGTCTCGGTTTTGGTATCGGGCACTTGATGGGCTGGGATTGGAAGCCGTCTCTTTGGCTTGGTGCCCTTATCTCTCTTTCGAGCACCATGGTCATCCTCAAAACGCTCATGAACCAAGGCTGGCTGGGCACCCTTTCAAGCAAAGTGATGATTGGGATGCTAATTGTGCAGGATTTGGCTGTGATTCCGATGATGATAATACTTCCTCAGCTGAACAATCCGGCGGTTGGGTTGTCTGCCATAGGTTTAGCAGTAATTAAAGCAGCAGCTTTCATTGCAGGGATGATATTGCTTGGCACAAAGTTGTTGCCATACCTAATGACACATATCGCCAGGTTAGGTTCAAGGGAACTTTTTTTGCTTGCAACCACCGCCATTGGGTTGGGCGTGGGTTATTTCACACATATGGTTGGGCTTTCTTTTGCCTTTGGTGCTTTTGTTGCCGGTATGGTTTTAAGCGAGTCGGACTACGGCCACCAAGCCCTAAGTGATATTATTCCCCTTCGCGATCTTTTTGGGTTGTTGTTTTTTACATCGGTTGGAATGCTTTTAGATCCAATATTTCTTTTTGATCATATCTGGCAGGTTCTTTTATTAGTGCTGGCCGTAGGAATTTGCAAAGGATTTATCTTTGCTTTCATAGCTCGAATATTCAAATATAAATATGTAATACCCCTGGCTGTTGGACTGGGCCTGTTTCAAATTGGTGAGTTCTCCTTTGTTCTGGCAAATGTGGGATTGTCAACGAACTCTATTGGAAGCGATCTTTACTCTTTGGTATTGACCTCCGCAATCCTGACTATGGTACTAACACCACTCATTTCGGGCCAGACTACACGGATATACGCATTAAAGAAGCGCTGGTTTCGGCATGAAGCGCTTGAGTCATCTAACATACCCAATACTGGCTTTGGCAACCATGTAGTTATAGCCGGCGGCGGGCGCGTAGGTTTTCAAATAGCGCAGGTCATGAAGCGTTTAGACGTGCAATTTGTAATCATTGAGCTTGATCACCTGCGTTTTGAAAAAGCCAAGAATGCCGATATGGCGGTCGTTTATGGCGATGCCAGCCAGGAAACCGTCCTTGATGCTGCCAGGATAAAAGATGCTACCCTTCTGATTTTGACAATCCCCGTAATTGTTTCAGCAAGATTGGTCATAGTGCGGGCAAAGCGTTTGAATAACAAACTTGAAATAGTAGCAAGAACATCGAGCCAGGATTCTTTCGATTTATTGAAGGACTTGGGTGTTTCCGAGGTTGTATTCCCAGAGTTCGAAGCAAGCCTCGAAATGACCCGTCAAGCCCTTCTCCGTCTCCGGGTTCCGGTTACCGAAGTCCAACGACATACCGATACCGTTCGACAGGAACTTTATGCACATTTGTATAACAAAGATAACGATTATCGAGTACTATCCCAACTCCGAGGCGCTGAACAACAATTTGATTTGCAATGGGTGAGTTTAGTTCCGGAAAGCCCGATTGCCTATAAATCGATAGGTGAGAGTGAAATTCGCAAAAAATCAGGTGCTTCGTTGGTAGGTGTTCTCAGGGATGGGCAGCTAAAGCCAAATCCTGGTGTTGACTTTATTTTAAAGCCTAATGATCTTATGGCAATTATCGGAAGCGAAAAGGATAGAAATGCTTTTTGTCTCATGACATCATCTGGCCGTTGCAATGAACAATTGATAAAGGCTTGAGCCAGTTTCAAAACGCCCCATTTTGGCCGATCTCTGCGTTGGGGGAAGGTTTGGGTCCTTGACTAATTGGACATATTGCGAGCGTTCTATAAATTATTAAAGGATAATAAATATGCCGAGGCGAGCAAGGCTGGATGCTTCTGATATGCTGTTGCAAAAACATTGATACGTAGAAAAATAAAAGATTAATAAGTCCAGTTTGTCAAGGACGTTATATACTACGGTTGGCCTGTCATATAATTATCAAACTCAAGCCATCGCTTCACGAATCGGTTTAACACTCTCAATTTTTTCCATACGCTTTGGTGAGTGTAATGCTGTCCATATATCATTGCGTTGCTGTAAATTAAGCCAAAAATTTGGTGTATTGCCGAATACTTTTGCCAGCATTAATGCAGTGTCAACGGTGATAGATCTTTTGCCGGTACAAAGCTCATTTACTGATCTGCGGCTTACACCCATTGCAGAGGCAAGTTGCCCCGGCCCAAAGCATCGGTAACCGAAAGTCTGCGACCGGCTGCGTCATAGGCGAACGTTGTACGGTTGCCCAGGGCATCTACTGAAACCTTGAGCTGACCGGCACTATTGTATTCCATTTGAGTTGCGCTGCTGTCTGCATAGATCGTGCGCACCAGACGATTGACAGCATCATACTCTAATGTTGTTGTTTTTCCGGCCTGGTCAGTGGTGGAGATGCGGTTGCCTTCGGCATCATAGGCATTGACCGGGGAATTCCGATCTGCGATACGGACTATACCAAGCCGGATTGATTGCTTCCAATGTCAATGATAATTTTCGGCAACTTTTTTATAACATGTTGGAAGGTCGTCAAAAGGAACGGGGTATCCGAACAAAAATGCGGGTAAAATTGGCTGCAAAGTTATTAGTGATTGCATGGACTATGCTTAAAAAGAATGAACCGTTTGATGCAAGCCGTTTAACGACGGATTTAGATTAGCATCAAACAACCATACAATTAAATTAAATCAAAGCATATACTGCTTTGAGCATTTTCGGCGAGAAAGCCCGTTCAAGGACGTTGGAGCGAAACAACTCCGGGAGGGACAATTTAAGGGCTTCTCTCTGAATTCTTTAATCTGGATAAGGAATGATGTGGCGGTCAGCCAATAGCTGGGATGCCGGATAAACGTAACGATTAGATAAAGAATTCGCCGCATGAGATAACCGCCGGAAGCAAAATGCACATTACCAAAAGTGCAGCAATAGAGGTGTTCTCTCAATATAGCGAAGAATATAAATAACTGATTATATTTGAATTATATTTTACACGTTTTTGCTTGACATAAGGAGGAATGTCCCCAAGCTGGTCCTAAAATTGTATAAACCATCTCTCTACTCTACCCAAGCTGGCCCTCACTTGACCTGTATTCTTTTTCGTAAAAATCGGATAATAGCTCATCTATTTGTTCTTTAATAAAATTATTCCTTGGCCTAAATGGTAGGAATACTGCTATAGAAATAAAACACATAACGAAAAATAAAAATAGCTTCATAGGAGCATTTGAATATGGGGCATTATAAATTAAATTACTAAACATAATCAAAGCCATAAATACTGGCAATAACATAAAAGAATAAAACGGGCGAATTTCACAACGTACATTATCATTGGGTATGTTTTTTTCAATGCTTAAAAATATTCTTTGAGTTGGGAAAATGCCTTTTTGATAAAATAATTTACGAGTAGGTCTAAGGGCAATCAGTATATTATTGTTTAATTTTTTTACATACCATTTTTTTACATAATTTTTTGCAGAAATATGAGCATTTTTATCATTTTTATTTTTTGAAAGCCTATAATTTAATATGATACTAAACGGGCCATTTTTAAAGTAAAAAGGCACCATTAAGCTAAATAATATATACTCTGTAAGGAACATAACTAAAAATAGAATTACTGAAATCTCAAATGCCTGCATTATAGCTCCACATTTTTTAAAAAAGAACCTTTAATTATTCGATTGTTTTTAAAAGCTTTCCTCCATCGCAAGCGACAGGGTAAAGCTTCCAAAGGATAAAAATAATCTACCAGAGTTTTTTAACTGAGTGTAATTGCCATACCGTCATAACTACATAAGCTGAAGATTTCCATGAGATGCCTACCGAAATCCCAGGATCGGATTGAATATATGTTCCATTTGGCAATGTTATCATTCCAACTCCAAGAGTAAAACTAGGAACTGCTAAAGAGCTGGTCGGGAAAAACTGTACAGTTGCTTAAGTGGTAAAGCTGTTCTAAATTGATTTTAAAATATAGAAAGGAGCAGCGGTAAAATGAAGAAATTAAGAAGGAATCATGGAGCAACGT
>Ga0180007_10000419_pt1 | contig 72848 bp, 63 predicted proteins | sample MM_PC_MetaG_FD_121122 | JGI IMG/M metagenome (GOLD analysis project Ga0180007, IMG submission 121122) | Groundwater microbial communities from the Aspo Hard Rock Laboratory (HRL) deep subsurface site, Sweden - MM_PC_MetaG | ecosystem: Environmental > Aquatic > Deep subsurface > Groundwater... | reverse complement strand
TAATGCACCAGATAATACTTCTCGTACAACTCTTAATTTAAAACTTTCTTCATACATTATAAATCCTGTCATAAGTTTACTTTTTGTGTAAACCTATTTTAGGACAAGACAGGGTGACACCCTTCAGGGTGTCACCCTAAAATGACGAAGACTTTTTTGAAGGTGGTTGAGTGCAATCGAAACCACATCTCGACATACTTCGACTGGCTCAGTACTAGAGCTCGATGTAACATATTTGTGAGCTTTCAGATTTTTTTGACAGCCTTTTTTCTTTGTTTATACCTCTCCACTTATGAATAATCACCACTCCATTTAAAATTAAAATCTCCCTTTAAGAATTTTTTAAAATTTGTTGGATTTTCAAATAAATATATTAGCTTTGTAAATCAAAGTACTTTTTAGATGAAAACAAATTTAAAAAATCATAAAGAAGATATTCAGGCCATTCGTGAAATCATGGAGCGGTCATCCAAATTTTTATCACTAAGCGGATTGTCCGGTATTTTTGCCGGATTGTTTGCGTTGATTGGCGCTGCAATAGCCTGGTTTTATATTCTGGATTCAGGCAATACCAAAGACTTTGAATACATAGCTGAAAAAGGTAATCTGTTAAGTTCAGGTGCTGGTTTTTATCTTGCATTGGATGCGATTCTGGTTCTGGGATTTGCTATACTGGGAGCTGTTTACTTTTCGCAGCGGAAAGCCAGAAAGGCAGGCCAACTGCTTTGGAGCAATTCAACCAAACACTTACTCGCATATTTTATGATTCCACTGGTTACAGGTGGAATTTTTATATTGATTTTATTGTTTCATCATCAAATAGGGCTGGTTGCCCCGGCCATGTTAATTTTTTATGGCTTGTCACTTGTAAATGCCGGGAAATTTACCTTTGGCGAAATTCATTACTTAGGGCTAACAGAAATTATTTTAGGTATTTTGGCCGGAGTTTTTATTAACCAGGGTCTGCTTCTTTGGACAATAGGTTTTGGGATAATGCATATTGTTTATGGTTCAGTGATGTATTTCAGGCATGAGCATGAGCGCAAAGAACAAGGGGCCGGGAGTATTGGGAAAATACGCAATCCGTAAGCAATATTCGGAGAAATGGGAAATTCAAGTATATTAAATCGAAAATAAATTCTGGTGAAAAATCCAATTTCAAACCTTCAGAAAGTATTTGAAAGCCGCATCAGGCTTGGGATCATGTCGGCACTTGTTGTAAACGACACGCTCAATTTCAATGCATTGAAGGAACTGCTCGAATTGACCGATGGAAACCTGGCCAGCCACCTGAAAGCTTTGGAACAGCAGAAAATCATAGAAGTTACCAAGCAATTTATTGGCCGCAAGCCAAGTACAACTTATGAGGCAACCGAGCTTGGCAGGGAATTGTTTCGACAACATCTGTCGGCACTAGAAGAACTAATAAATAATCAATAATTTTTTTACTATTTAACTTTGAAAAACAAAGTACTTTTAAAATATAAAACAATGGAAACAAAAGGTATTCAACAGATTTTAAACAGTTACAGTATGAAAATGGTCATCGTTTCGGTTTTGGCTATTTTGCTGCTGATCCCGTCCTTTTTGATACAGGATGTTATCCGCGAGCGAATTGCCCTGAGCGAAAAGGTGAAAAATGAACTTTATACCCAATGGGGAGGAAAGCAGGTGGTTGCCGGCCCGGTATTAAATGTGCCATTTTTAGTGATGGAAACGGGGGATAACAATCAGCTTACCGGCGAACGATATGGAGTGGCACATTTTCTGCCTGAAACATTCAAAACAGATGCCGTTCTTTATCCTGAAACGCGGAAACGAGGAATATACAAGGTAGTGGTTTACGAAGGGAAACTTACATTTAAAGGTTCATTTGTAAAGCCAGATGTTACTCAGTTGGACATAAAAAATGCACAATATAACTGGGATGCCGCTTATTTTACCATAGGGGTTTCTGATATGCGTGGCATCAAAAACCTGCCCGAATTAATTGTCAATGGCAAGAAAAGCATCGTTGAGCCGGGGGTTGCCGATACCGATTTGTTCCAATCGGGCATTACTATAAAAGCCAGTTCCATTGATCTGAATCAACCCATGAATTTTGAGATTGAACTGGTTTTAAATGGATCGGAGGATTTGTCGGTGGAAGCACTAGGGAAAACTTCAGAAATTTCAATAAAATCGGATTGGACCCAACCGAGTTTTTCGGGTGGCTTTCTACCTTCTCAAAGGGAAGTAACTCCGAATGGATTTACGGCGAATTGGAAAGTAACGCACCTAAATCGCAATTTTCCTCAGCAATGGATCGATCAGAAATTCAACACTCACGATGCTAAATTAGGTGTTGAGTTGCTCATTCCGGTCGATCATTACCAAAAATCGATGCGCTCCGTAAAATATGCGATCTTATTTATTGCACTGAATTACATTATTTTCATTTTCGTTGAAATTAAAAGCAGGATCAGGATTCATCCGTTCCAGTATGCTTTGGTGGCTTTTGCACTGTTGCTTTTTTATTCGCTGCTCACTTCCATTGGTGAACAAATCGGGTTCAACCTAGCATATCTTATATCAGCAATTGCAGTCACTTTGTTGATATCGTGGTATGTTTTCACCATAATGAAAGACAGGCGCATGGTTGGCTGGGTAACGCTTTTGCAAACGGGTTTATATTTATTCCTGTTTACCATTTTACAATTACAGGATTACGCATTGTTGGTCGGTAGCATCGGACTGTTTGTTATTCTGGCTATTATTATGCATGCTTCACAGCAGATTAAATGGCATTCGGAAGGACAAGCCTGAAAAACATAGGCGATAAGGTATTTCCTAAAAAAATCCCCGGACGAAAATTTTGGGGATTTCTGAATTTTACTTCTGCTGCAAAGCGGCATTCCTGACTGCCGTCAGGCAAGTTGCAATGCCGCTTGCATCACGAACCCTTTACTGGTGTTAGCTTCCCTTCAGTATCCCGAAGTTTCGGGAGGACCCTCTGATTAATCCCGACCTGTCGAGACTCTAACGAAAGCTCAAATTTAGTAAAATGAATAGGTTCTTGAAATGATTACTCTGACCTCTAATTTAAATATAAAGTAATTTGAGATCATATTTTGTGTCCTTGATAAAAAACAAACATGAGCCTTTTCAAAATAAAATGTTTTCGTACGGATATTGAGATAAATTTAGCGGTAAGTTCCTGACAAAAAATAAATTAAGGCATGGAAGTACAACACATCGTTAATTTATATATATTTGATCTGCTTTCCAAAAAAATGAGCTGCCTATGTCATAGTTAGCTGATATTCAAAAATAAATTAGGTTATAAACGACTCAGTAATAACTTAGACTTAAATTAAAATGACAAAAAATAACAGAATTTGGATTTACTCATTCGTTGTAATGGGAATCCTGATAATGACAGCAAGTAGCTGTGAAAAAAAAGCCGATAATTCCGGAAATACAACTGTTTATGAGTCGGTAACTATTGGTACACAGGTATGGATGGTAAAAAACCTAAATGTTACAAAGTACCGCAATGGCGATGCAATACCCAATGTAACCGATACTGCGCAATGGCGAAGTCTTACAACCGGAGCTTACTGTAATTATGATAATGCCACTACCAACGCCGATACCTACGGGCGTTTGTATAACTGGTATGCTGTAAACGATAGCCGCAACATTGCCCCAACAGGCTGGCATGTGGCAAGCGATGCTGAGTGGTCAATATTAACCAATTATCTGGGTGGCGTAAATTTGGCAGGTAGCAAATTAAAAGAATCTGGTTCAAGTCACTGGCTCGTTCGTAATACAGGAACCAACGAAAGTGGCTTCACCGCACTTCCGGGTGGTAAGCGTTGGCATGGCGATGGTACGTTTGGAGGCATTGGAATGGGCGGTTACTGGTGGACTTCTTCACAAGGTTATATTGGTGCCCAATACCGGGATATTTGCAGTTATGACAGTTATGTACGCTACTCATTATATGGGGAAGATGTTAAAGAAGGTTTTTCCGTACGTTGCGTTAAGGATTAATCAGCTAAGCTGATAGTCGTTATTGTTAGAAAAGAAGGTATCTAATTTCAGATTCGAAAATTGTGGCATATTACTGAAAAATGGTTGGTAAAACCTTCTATAATGTAATATTGATATGTGATTGCTAAAAGTTTTATAAAATTAGTTTAATAAAACTTTAATAGAACGCTTCTATTTTTGTGCCATTAAGCCCAGCATTTCTTCCAGTTTTTTCAGGCGACTTTCAAAAGCTGATTTGATTGTGGCGTTTTCCACCTCCAATTTGCTCAAAACCGATTGCTTGTGATTGGCCTGTTCCTTTAGTTGCCGGATTTCTTCAATTAAAGTCTCGATCACTTTCTGCTGCTCTTGCACGGCCTTTACCAGCGGAACGGTAAACTCGGCATAACGTAAACCGTAGTAATCATTTTCGTTATCAGGCTTATCAATACCACTAAAATCATAGCCAAGTTCCTGAGCAACATTTTCCACCTCCTGCGCTATAAATCCTGTTTGGAGCACTTTTTCTTTCGATGCCTCTGATGCTCTGTCCCTCGAATTGTCAGATGTTTTCATAAACACAGCTATCTTATCCATATCAAGATGGTAGGTAACGGGGCGTAATTTCATGATGAAAGAAAGACCCGAAACATTTTCATTGATATCCTTTTTAAAGCGCCCATCCGAGATTACGGTAAAGGCTACTGCTCCGTTTATGCTTGTTACCCTATAATCACCTAGCTTTATCATGTTACTCGCTGTTACATGGGCATTATACCCTATTCCGGTTGAGTTGGAGTATACTTCGCCTGAGCCGAGAGCATTTTTTCCGATGGCGGTATTTTGGTTTCCTGTGGTGTTGTTATAAAGCGCATTATGTCCGATGGCGGTATTATCGTTTCCTGTGGTGTTGGTAGAAAGTGCTCCTAATCCGATTGCGGTATTGAAGGTTCCTGTGGTGTTGGTACGGATCGCATCCCGTCCGATGGCTGTATTACCTGTTCCTGTATTATCTGATGGGATGAGAGAGCCGCGAAGAGATTCATATCCGAGAGAAGTGTTTGTATTGTCATAAGCAATTTCTGTATTGTTTGCAAACCATTGAGAGTATATACCTATAGCCACACCATTACTGCCTGCTACGTTGGATTGAAGTGCTCCCCCTCCGATGGCTGTATTTGAGATTCCTTTGGTGTTGAATTGAAGCGCATTAATTCCGTTGGCAGTGTTTTGATATCCTGTGGTGTTGGAATAAAGCGTGCCTTTTCCTATGGCTGTATTTGAGTTTCCAGAGGTGTTGGAATAAAGCGCATCCCGTCCGATGGCGGTATTCGATATCCCGGTATTAGCTGATGGCGTTTCAGAACCGCGAAGGGATTGATATCCGACAGAAGTGTTTGAATTATCATAATCTGTAGCTGTGTTGTTTGCATAGTATTGAGAGAAAAAGCCTATAGCCACACCGTTGTTGCCTGCCACGTTGGATTTAAGTGCTGACAATCCGATTGCAGTATTATGGTTTCCTGTGGTGTTGTAATTAAGCGCATTTAGTCCGATGGCTGTATTTGAGACTCCTATGGTGTTGGAATAAAGCGCATTTACTCCGATGGCAGTATTATATGTTCCAGTTGTGTTGATATATAGAGCATTCATTCCGTGGGCGGTATTAGAATGTCCCGTTGTGTTGGAATATAGTGCATCAAATCCGCTAGCGGTATTTCTGCTTCCTGCGGAGTTGTTATAAAGCGCATCCCGACCAATGGCGGTATTATCTGTTCCCGTATTATTTGCCGGTGTATCAGAACCGCGTAGTGATTGATAACCGATAGAAGTGTTTGTATTGTCATAAGCTGTAGCTGTGTTGTTTGCAAAGTGTTGAGAGTAAAAACCTATAGCCACTCCATTGTTGCCTGCTACGTTGGAATAAAGTGCTTTGAATCCGCTGGCGGTATTGTTGTATCCGGTTATGTTGGAATAAAGCGCACCCCCTCCGTTTGCGGTATTCAAGATTCCTGTGGTATTGGAAAAGAGCGCATATCGTCCGATGGCGGTATTCGAGTTTCCTGTGGTGTTGGTGAAAAGCGCATTAAATCCGTTTGCGGTATTGGAGTTTCCTGTGGTGTTGGAATTACCCGCCTGGTAACCCCAAAAGGTGTTATACAATGTTGGATCTATACTCCCTGCCTTTTGATTGTTCACACGAATGTTAAAAGGTACATTATCGGTTGTACCAATAAAATTAGTACCATCTATTAGTCCTGCATTTCCTGTAATAGACCAACCACCACCACTTGCATTTGAATAAAGGGCATAAGGTACGCTTAATAGTTGGCTTGTACCTGTTATAGTATAAGTTGTTAAGGGGGCAGTAATAGCGGTTTCGGTTTTAATAAAATATGGTCCCGCAGACCAATCAATAGTTGCAAAAGTTCCTGTAAAAGTTACCCCGCCTCCAATTTCAATGGTAACCAGACCATTCGCATTGGGTGTTGGTGTTTGGGTTTCAACATAGACTGGCGTACCATTTTCAGTACCTTGCAGAATACTTATTTTCATTCCAATTTGAGTTGTTACAAGCTGATTAGTTACATTACGAATTACAGCCTGATAGCTCATTTTCTGAGGACTTTGTGCCCACAGAATTGCGGTTAATAATACTCCGGGTATAATTGTGAGTAATTTTTTCATAACTATTTAGATTTTAACAATTTTAAATGTTTTTATTACCTTTTTGCGGTCAGTCAATTTCAGAAAGTAGGTCGCAGACACAAGATTGCTAATCACAATATTTGTTTCGTTACCTTCAACTTTATTGTCAAGTAAAATATTACCGTTAATGTCATAAAGCTGATATCTGAAATTTCCGACTTCGTAGTTTTCAATTATCAACTTAATAAAGTTCGACGCAGGATTCGGGTAAAGCACAATTTCTAACAAAATACCATTTACTTCTTCAATAGAAGTCACAACTGAAATCTCGAATGGATGTTGTATTCCATGGGTAACAGAACCATTTAATCCGGTGTTTGTTGTATAAATAATCTGCCCTATGGAATAACTGACAGATCCCCCGCTACCGGTTGCATTTCCACCTGAGGCAGGGATAGTATTCTGTGCCTGCATTGTTGTTCCAAATGCAAACAGGCAAAATGCAATCAACATTTTAATAAATTGTTTCATACACTATTATAGTTAATGAATACTAAATACCTTAATGCTTGAAAATGATTTCGCGATTTTATACCATCAGATACCAAATTTACACTTTGTTTAAGGTTAAAGCAAATAAAAGAATAACGGTCAAAATCAATCGTTAAGTTCTTATGGTGATATTTTTCAAACACGTCAAATTCAAAATTACGGTGGACGCGAACGGGTTACAACAGTGTTCATATGCCATTACTGAGCAGGCAGTGCTGAAATCGAACTTTATAACTCGCATTTAGCTTTATGCAGGCTGACAGGATATCGCTCCGAAATGTTCAATTTTTGATATAACAAAGCGTTAATGCCCAGTATAAAAAAAAGACAAGCGAGATAAATTGAGAGAAATCGTTAATTTGTTGCCCGAATTATGAAGTATAACGCGGCGGTAGACTAGTAACTAACTGAGCCTTTTAAAAATCTTAAATTATAAATAAGTAATCGGCAATAAAAGAAGCGTTCAAAACCCTGAATACTTTTTTGCTCACCCTATTATTAAAAGTTGCAACCAATTAAATGACTTTTTGAAGTTAAAACAACCAAATAAAACATGCTTTGATGTTTTAATTTATTCGTTTGAATTATAATTATTATGTATCTTAAATTAGGCAACTAGAAGTATATTTCAATGTAAAAAAATTTCTTATCATATTGAGATATTGTAGGTTTTTAATAGTTGTAAAAATATATTTCGGATTGAGAATTAATCAAATTGTTTTTTTATATTTGATATACGTTCCAAAAAAGATAAGTAGTTTATGATCTAGTTAGTTGATATTCAAAAATGAAATAGCTTCTAAACGACCGATTAATAACTTGTAACTAAAGAAAAATGACAAAAAATAACAGAATTTGGATTTACTCATTCGTTGTAATGGGAATCCTGATAATGACAGCAAGTGGCTGTGTTAAAAAAGATACATCGGAAGATCCAATCGTTTTTAAAACTGTGAAAATTGGTAATCAAGAATGGATGGCTGAAAACCTGAAAGTTACGAAATATCGTAATGGGGATCCAATATCCTATGTGGAAAGTAATACCCAGTGGATGAATCTTACCACGAGTGCTTACTGCAATTATGATAATAACATTGCCAATGCTGATACTTACGGGCGTTTATATAATTGGTATGCAATAAACGACTCCAGAAACATTGCCCCGATAGGTTGGCATGTGCCTACCTCTGAGGAGTGGGAAATTTTGGTTAATTATGTAGGATTAAATTATGCAAGTGACTGGTTAAGAGAAACAGGTAATATTCATTGGTATGGTGACAATACTAAGGCTACTAATGAATATGGTTTTACTGCTCTTCCAAGTGGAATGCGTTATTTAGATGGTACATATTCAGGTATCGGATTGTATGGCGCATGGTGGACTTCTACAATTGATTACTCAATTGCATGTTACTGGAGCTTGGGCATCTTTTCTAATTATGTGCAAGAATTGTATACAGATCGTCAAGCTGGATTTGCTGTTCGTTGCGTAAAAGATCAACCATAAGGGAAATTTAGTTTTAGAAAATCTTAAATCAGAAAACGGTAAGCACCAAATAAAAAAAGCGTCCAAAATTTGATCGCTTTTTTGCTCCCCCTATAATGAAAAATTGCAATTATTTATCTACGATTATAAGCATCCAAACACTTAAACATAGTGCCATTTAATATCATATCTTTGATTATACTATGAAACGAATTACCTATATCAGTAAATTAAAAGCAAAATTAAGTTTCTCAGAGATTGATGAACTCGGTAAGATATTTGAAAAAAATAACCGGACAAAAAAAATAACGGGCACTCTTATTTATTTTAACAACTTATTTTTTCAAATTATCGAGGGTACCGAAAAGGATATTGACTTGCTTTTTAATAAAATTAAGGGTGACCATCGCCATGAAGATATATTGGCCCTTAAGTTGGAAAATGATATTAGTGAGCGCTATTTCCCTGATTGGTCTATGAAGTTAACAAATCTCGATCAAAAGACAGATGAACTTTCATTACCTATCAAGTTGCTTTTGCAGGCCCTAATTGATTCTCATATGGTCATTGAAAAATATACGCAACCCAGTGTTTTAAAGATTATTAGTAATGGATTAAATCCTGTGATGATTCAACCAAAAGAGGTTGAACGAATTATTGTTTTTGGAGATATCTTGTCCTATTCTTCTTTGGCTGAACAATTGAATATTGAAGATGTATTTTTGCTCATCAATTCCTATTTTGAAATTTGTACCCGAATTATTACCAAGAAGGGAGGAGAGGTCAATAAGTTTATTGGTGATGGATTTATGGCTTATTTTAATGGTGATAATGCCGACTTTGCATTGGAAGCCTGTATTGAGATTTTAGAAGATTTAAGGCAACTTAGAATTACAGTATCTGCCAATTCACCTCTATCGCTCTTATATTCAGGATATGGAATTGATAAAGGTATGGTAATAGAAGGGAATATGGGCTCAGAAATTAAAATGGATTATACTATTATTGGGGATGCAGTAAATACCGCCTCCCGTTTAGAAGATCATACAAGGGTAGTTGAGAAGTCAATTGTTCTTTCAGAATTAGTAAAAACAAGTTGTAAAAAGAAATGGGACTTTATTCGTTTGGGGCAATTTTATTTGAAAGGACAACAAGAGCATACAGCCGTCTATTCAATAAATCATAAATTGGTAAATAATTTTAAAGACAAAGAAAATCTTTTGGACAGAATAGCAGCCTTTGCGATGAAATCCAAGAAGGTGTAGGTTGATTTTATCATATTTCCAAATTGAAAATCGTAAATTAACAAACAACCATTCTTAAATAAAAAAACATCCAAAATATTAAACGCTTTTTGTTCCCCCTTCAGGTCTTTCGCGTTAGGCAGGTAACCAACCATGCCTTTAAAAAATCTTTAATTATAAATATGCAGTCGACAATAAAAAAAGCGTTCAGAACCCTGAACGCTTTTTTGCTCCCCCTTCAGGACTTGAACCTGAGACCCTCTGATTAACAGTGTTTTTGGGGAAATTCCAAAATCCCCAATATACTTGGGTTCTGTGAGTTATTATAAATAGAATAGATTAAGATGTCCACCATTTGTCACGGTTTTACACAAAACCTTGCTTGAAACCTTGCGCGTTTTTATAAGAAATCGTTGGGGATTGCGGGCGACTTTCCTATCAAGATACACCGAACTTGATGCGTGGCAGAAAGCTCGAATAACCAATTAAACCCCAATGTTTATACCGCGTGTTATACGCTGATTATTTCATCAATATAGTGACATTCTACTTCATTAAATTTATCAATAAAATGTTTGTAACTAGGGCTATTTAAATATATTACTTTCGGGTCGGCTGATAAAATTAAATCTACACCGTCAGTTGTCTCGTGATAAAAATCAACAGTTTTCCTTATGAAACCTTTGCCACTAATTCCATCAAAATTTGACATAGGACACTCTTTATTTATATTATAATATTTGCTAAAATTATCCCAATCTGCTAAAATCCAGTTTTCAATCATTCTATCAGCTACTCCAATTATTATATTATCATTCTGATGACCTAAATTATTTAGAAGAATTCTTAATTCATTCTCAATTTCAGATATGCTTGTAGTTCTTTTCTCTTTATCAATAAGACAAATTATTGGATAATAATTATTATTTAAAAGATTAATGTGTGTAGATATTCTTTTTGCAATTTCACTTAAACAAACAGTATCTCCATTACACCCAATTAGTTTAACGGGTTGGTTTGGGCAAATTTTCCTAATTACTTTTTGCTCAGTTTGACCATCAACAAGATATGCAGGCCTACTCATTGTCTAGTCCTCCTGTAAAATAATAGTACCCAAGCCCAAATCCAGTTTTAGAGATTTCCTCATTTAGCATTTTCGCATTTTTAACTCTTTCAGCACTAGTAACGCCATGCTCAAGTTTAACTATAATTACCTCTTCTGGCTTTGAATGATTCAGTAGAGTTTCACTATGAGTTGACATGATAATAAAGGAATTTTCATTTTTTGAAGCATATGTATCTCGCATGATATCAACAATCTGCGCCTGCATCCAAGGGTGTAGATAATTTTCTGGTTCTTCAATCGAAAATATTTGGGTTGTAGTTAATATCGCAGTAATTAAGGTAATCCACTTAATAGTTCCATCAGACATTGCCGATAGCGGAAGTACAATATTTTCCTTATCGGTTGAAATGTGAATTTTTACTTGTAATTGATTATCAAAAGGGTTATTAACTACTTCAATTCGTTTTATAGAATTATTTGCCAGGTTAGTTAGCTTTTCTATTCTCTCATATGTCTTTGGATTAATGTGCCTTCTTCGTCTAATCATGTAACCATATGACATACTCCTTCTTAAATCTAAGTTATTTTGTATATGGTATAAAGTTGAAGCCAGGCCTGTACCATCTTTCTTTATTCCAGGTTCATTTGCAATATCTTCAGGCTGTTTTACTTTTGTGGGAATAATATTGAATGTTTCACCCCCTAATAAGTCTCCAAAAATCAGTTCAATATGTGATAAAAATCTAAAAAGTTGCTGTACCAAACTTCTTTTTTGATTATCACCACTACGAGTTAAAAAATCTATTAATTCTTCATTATCAGGGTTTTTACGATACATGTGACTTTTGTACTTTCTTCGGTCAAGCTTCAACAATTTAACCTCAATTTCCCCATCAGAATTGACAGACTGCTCAATGTTTAAATCTATGTTTTTTGAATTTCCAGAAAGTAATGCTTGTTTATTACTCAGCTGACCTATTATCCTTTGGTATGAATATCGTATAAGTCCTTTTTCTTTAATAACACATATTTTAAATTCATACAAATAATTGAAATATCTGTTTTTATCAAACAAACAATTACCCCTTGTAGTAATGTGAATTTCATTACTAAATTCAACTGTGCCAATTTTTCTAAAAATTGAGCCTGCTCCTCCCGATAAACCAACTGCATCCTGTACCTCTCTCTGTGCAATATGAGACAAAAATTCAAATAAAGAAATAATATTTGTTTTGCCTGAACCATTCGGTCCTACTAAAATATTTAATCCCTTTTTTAATTCTATTTTAAAATTATTAAGCGACTTAAATCCTGTTACTTCAACAAATTGTATCATAATGTGTCTACTTATTTTAAGCTAAATTATTAATGTCAAAGTTGTTAATTTGCGCATAACTTATTTATATGTTCACCTTGAATGTATATATCCACCCGTATTGGTATGTATTGTGCACCTTTTATGTTCTTATATATTTCCCCTCTTCCCCAAAATTCATGTGCTACATAATTCTGTGGGTTGTCCGCTAGATAAAAATTGTAGTACCTTTTTCAAATATATGAAATAAGATGAATTAAAACGTAACGATTACTAATGAAAATGGATTGTCATTATGGATTTCCCCAAAACCTTGTGCATTTATATATTAGTAAACAATCTCCTTAAAAAAGATGTTTATTAATTTCAAAAGTTGATTCCATATCGATGCTCGCCAAGTAATGTTCGGTCACAATTGAATTGGAATGACCCAGCATTTCGCCAATATCATCCTTCGATACCCCGGCTCGTCTTAATGTGGTAGCATATGAGTCCCTAGCTGTTTTTACCATCAACGGAACTGATATTTCTAATCGTTTCCCTATTTCACTGAGGCTATTATTTATAATTTTTTTCATTTTTTTACTCTTGTTCTCAAACATACTATTTGAATATCCCTCCTTTAACTTTCCCAGCACAAACGGACTGTCTTTCACCCCTATTTTATCCATTAATTCCTTTAATAGAGGACTTACAGGGACGATAATTTCTTTTTTGTTATTCTTCCTCGTCGTCTCTGTTTTTTTCCTAAAAAACACGATATAGTTGTTATGAATATTGTCCCAGCGCATTCTCAATAAATCAGCAAAATTAATCCCGTTACATCTATAAAGAAATAACCATATATCTCTGGCGTATTCTTCCTGCACCGATTCAAACTCATTTAATTCAGCTACCTTTTTAATCTCATCATTTGTCATTACCAACTTTCGAGGATAATAGCTACTAATACTATATCCGCCTTTCCCAAACGGATATTTGAAGCTGGTTGGGATAATATTGTCTTCATTTGAAAAGTAATTGATTATTCTTCTCAAATCCCTCAGATTTGAATCAATTGCACATTGACTGACCCCTGAATCCAATCTTTCTTTAACAAACCGATTGATGTAATTGGGTGTAATACTTAATACTGAGATATCGGGACTGAATGTTTCAAAAACCGACCTGCTGTATTTGTTATGAGCCTTACTGGCCGGCTTTAGATTTTCAGATTTCAATATGAAATTCTCGAACAAATCTTTCAATAATAATGAGCTGACTTGTTCAGGTTCTTTATTGAAAAACTGTCTTCTGTATTCCTGTTTATCAAATGGTTTTAGGTTTATAAAAACACGTTCGCTCTTGGCCAAGTGTTGAGCGCATGTCTGCCTAAACTCAACACTATTTTTATCCATTGATTTCTTTTCAAAAACGTGATCGTATTGTTCTTGGGTTATCTTTGCGATGTTCAGATACATTTGTTCACTACCCATATTGACTCGAATAGCGAGGTTATATTGATTTTTCTTTTTCAGTACACGGGTATCTAAAACCAAGTTAAAAGCTGCCATAATTATAATTTTTGAAGTTTTGGTAATTCATATTCATTTTTGCAATCATTTGCCACCCATCTATCAATTTCTTCTATATCAAATCGGGTACTTTTTCCAATCTTTTTATATGGAATGGACTGTTTACTTACTTTCTTATAGATAAGCGACCTGGAGATTTGCAAATACTCTCCAAGCATATAAACTGTTAAATATTTGTTGTTATTAAACATAATTAATCTTCGATTTTGCGTTAAAAATATACATAATTAAAATTAGAATACCAAATAAAACCCGCGTTAACACTGGTTTGTAGCGATTTTGGTGTAATTATTTTGGGATTTTTTGAATTTGTATTTAGTATCTTGGGGAAATCCTGTTGGGATGATATAACCCTCCGGATAGACCCACAAGTGAAATTGGTTACAGGTATCTACAATTCGGCTCATGGCAGGAAATATTTCGATTGCTTCCCTATCTTCACCGCAAATATCGTTTTTGATTTGCTGCTTGTGAGTCCAAGGGATATCAGTTGAATTATCTTTATTATGAAATGATAGGTGAATCATTCCATCAATCATTACTCTGGCTTTGACATTATAAATATCATTTATAAAAATGCCGATATCGCCTTCGGGGTTAGCGGGGTCTACTTGTTTTTCTACAAACTTCATAGGAGTCCACTTTGGAACTTTCCAATTTTTTCTTTTCTTTTCAACTAGTCTCATTAAAGCCCTTTTTTGTTGGCGAGTTAATATTTTCATAGTATTAGTGTTCAGTATCCCTGTTCCCGGTTTTAAATTATTATAAGTTATTTCTGATTATTGGTTATTGGTTATTGGTTCGTAAACTAAGGACTTCTGTTTTTTTTGTTTTTCATATTATCACGGATTTTGGTTAATTATTGATTGTGCAGTGAGTTATGGGTTCAAGCATAAATTCATTTTCAAATTCGAATACCTGTTCCATATCCGGTCTGTTCTCATCGACAAGTTGAAGTCGTTTAGCCGCAAAATTGTGTGATTTTGTATCGGTGTCATACCCAATTGCATTTCGGCCTAAAGCCACTGCAACCGCCGTTGTTGTTCCTGAACCACTATAAATGTCCAAAACAGTTTCACCGGGTTTTGTGGTCATCAGGATGGGTAAAAGAGGTATAACACTCGGGAAAGGAGCTAGGTGCTTAAATTTAGGGTCAATCTCACTCAACTCTTGCCAGTTGAAGACTGCTGTTTCGATAATCTTCCTGACATCCTGCTCTTCGAGGAAATTTCGGAATCGCTCGAGGGGTCTTTTAAACGACCAGCCTGATTCTTTTCTTGATTGGGATTTCTTGCCCTTAACAATTTCAAACCCTTGATTAGGTTGCCAGTTCTTAAACTCTCTGAAATAATATTTATTTGGGTCTTTTACAAAGTGGAGTATTCGTTCAATGGTTGGAAGAAGCCTGCCTTTTACTGTTTGGGGTTTTTGGTTGGTTTTTCGCCAAATCCACTCGTCAACAAAGAACCAACCATCCTTCATCATTTCAATGGCAAACTTGTAGATTGCCATGCAATTTTTACCATCATTATATGAGTCTGCCATTATCACAAAGAGGCTTCCTGTTTCCTTTAGTTTAGGACGAACGCCACTGAAAACCTTAACCTGATTCCTAACATACTCATCCACATTCTCCTCTTGTCCATGTGGAACCATACCTTCGGGGTTTGTTCCGTCAGGGTAATTTCTTTGACCGAAATAAGGGTTGGATGTCGTAGCACAATCAATACTGTTATCAGGAATATCGGAGAGATTTTCGTTGGTTTTGTTAAATAGTTCAAAATGATTGCCCTTTATATAATCCATAGCTTCAGTAAGGGCGTTGGTTCCCTGTTCAGCTTTATCGGCTTTGTAGGCCTTCATCTTGTCATAGGCTTGGTTGACCAACATTTCCCCACTCTCAAGCCGTTCCATTAACCTAAACCCTTTGGCCTCCTCGTCACCATTCTCTTCAAAATCCCTAATGGCAAAAATTCTTCGAAGCGAGGTTGCCGAGATATCACATCCAATAATCTCACAGGCAATCCCAAACCTATCTTTACCTGCAAGGGCGAAATCATCATTACCAAGCGTTAAATCACCAATAGTCTCACGTTTTTTACCTTGTGATTTTCCCAAAATACCGAGAATGAGTTCCGCATGGTCGCAGAGTTCTTTATATGACCTTTTGGTTCTAAAATTCCTCAGAACTAATTGGTCGTTAATCTGCTCATCGGTGTATTCCAGCACTTCCACACGGATGGTCTTAAATCCCAACTCTTTTGCTGCGTAATATCTGCCTGCCCCATCTATGATGTTCAAGAATTCATCACGTTCGACCACCTTGACAGCTTCAAGTTGTCCGATGACATTCATTGTTAATTTTAAACCCTCAAGGTTTTTGTTCTTATAAACTTCTTTTACTAATGGGTGTAACTGAACCTTGTCCAGTTCTGTATCAAAAATTATTGTTTTCATTTTCTTTTTATTTATATGTTATATTGATTGTTTGACATAGTTTTTAAACATACCAATGGCCGTCAGGATTGATTTCAATCCGTGTATGTCATCACACTGTTATGACATAGTTTTGGGTCAAAAAAAACAGAATTCCTAAGGAACTCGCTTATTGACCTCCGTTTGCCATTTGACTTGTAATCTCACTCCCTTTGGCAGGAATATAGAACTCGATGAATAGTTAAAATTGAAGACCGACACCTCTGAACAATGTTCAAAGCGATATCGAATATCTCCCCTTCTATTTTAAAAATGTAATATGGCATAGTATAAAAATGATATGGTTTTTAAATAAAAATTATATATCTCCCTCATCCCTCCTTCTTAGAAGAGTTTCACTCATTTTACTTTTGGCTAGCTCCTTCGCTTTTATATTCAAAGTATCATCCCCAAAATCAGATGCTTTACCAAGATAAATCTTAACCTCTTTATTCTTGCCCCCAGCTAATGGCCAAAAGGTCTTTGCTGTGAAATACTCGATATCCGTCTTTTTATCCCTTGTTCTGGCGACGTAAACTGTTGGTTCAGCAATTATCCATTCCTGTTTATAGTTCAGAATAGCCTCTTCAATCTCATTCAAAGCCGTTCTATACTTTTCAGCAAGTAATCGCAGATGGTCAAATGCTATGGCAACATTTTTGGGCTTCCTGTTGTAAACAAAACCATCTTGTACAGCAATTAATCTTTCTAACTCCTCAAATCCTTCAAGAATTCCCGGAACATTCGTCTGTGTTTTTTTACGACTCATAATAGATTATTTTTCAAAACTATGGCAAAGATATGTAATGACATACTCATTTCCAAATATTTTTGAAACATTTTTTTACTAAACCTCTAAACAATAGGAATATCAATGAAAACAGAATTTCTATTGGTATTGAAATTTTAGGTTGGAATGCAAGGTTTAACTTTAAATCGTACGACAGGAAGTTGGTTATTCGCGGTTTTTAGAATGGATGGTATAATTCAGTTTTTTTAATGAGATTCAGTTTTTTTTCAATTATGATGTATTTATTATTAGTTAAGGGTTGATTTTTTCGAATATTTTATTTATATTTTACATCAGAGGTAAACCTCAATTATTACGGCTAATGCCAAACAAAATAAAGAATTAATGGTCGGTTAAACGTATGACAGTTGCGTTAATTCTTTCAATCGCTCTACAATGGGACTCATCCAAAGAGCAACCTGAGAACAAAGGGATTTAAGGTAAGGATGACGAGCAACCGAACGGCTTGACAGGTGATTCCAGCCCCCAGCACACGGCGTTGATTAGGGGGAGCAACTCAAAAGACATATTTTGAGAGTTCGTTCTAGCCTTTGGTGATAACTAAAGGACTAGACGAACGCAACAATCTAAAAGCCACTTTTTTACTAGAGCACTAAGTACTAGAAAAGAATACTAGAAAGGAATACTAGAATACAAATACTAGAAATAATACTAGAAAATACTAGCATATATATGACTAGTAGAAAATAAAAAAATCAGATTGTTTTGTTCCGGATATATTATTAATCTTATTCCCATCTTAGCCAGGAAATTATTTAATTATAAGATAACAAACATCAACAATGCCCTCCCAAAATTGATTTTAATGAACTATGTTAGAAGATAAGGAATCAGAAGAACAACACCCTCATTTAACATTAATATCTCTTAAATCATCCTCAAATTGCTCCTTTAATAATGTTTATATGGTTTTTATTCGTGTTTTTTATCGTAGCAGACAATTAGGTGTAAATGTTATTTAATTGTGTCAATTAGTATTATGAAATCCTGCTAGTGTTGTCAATAACTAAAGTATTGTTCGACAATGTGTTACAAAATTTAACAGTCAATTATATCAATAGAAGTGAACCCTTTGATAAAGAAGAACATTTTTTATTAAAAATCGAGATTTTGTAGCACAATCAGATATTTATATGGATATGAAGAATAAGAAAAAAACCAAACACCTGAGCATCCGTCTTACAGTCCAGCAATATCAAAATTTGATTGAGCTGTTAAAAAAGGAACGAATCACTAAATCCGAAGTGGTCAGGCTCGCCTTAGCAGATTACTTAACAAAATAACCATTATAAAATAATAAGAAGATTATGAGCAATAGAAACACTGACATATCAAATGAAAACGATGAAAGAGACCGATTGTATTTCGATTTTGAAGACCATTTCAATATGAACGAGATTTCAGAAGAGAAGATTCAATTCGCTAAATATTATTTAGAAGACAAAATGGGAATTGATTTAGAGGAAGACCCAGTAATCGTATTCTCCTCAATAAATGGTTCAGTGTTCGGGTATTTGGTGGCACATATCGTGGATGAATATTTATTGCAAAAGAAAAAATCTGAAGACGGGATGTGAATCTCCTTCCCGGTTTGTAAAGTATTATAATTATGAAAGATATCATGAATCTATACAAAATCTTACACCAGCAGAGGTGTATTATGGAAGGGCAGAAAGTAAGTTAAGAAAACGAAAAAATGTCAAAGACAAAACTTTAAATGCAAGAAAAAAACAATATCAGAAAAATCAATTAACTTTGAATTAATACTCTCTTAGTTTTTGACTCTAAAAGTTCAAATTTACTTGGCGACGTATATATTAAGAAAGAGGCTGATTTCAATAATGACGGTTATACAGACATATTAGTAGAGATTATTACTGCATGTGGTGGAAATTGCTGTGGTAACAGTTTCAAAATCTTCTGCTATGATGGTCAAACCTTTAGAGAAACTAAGGAAGTTGGTTATGTTTGGGATGGGATTGAAATTGCTGAATCAAGTGTTGGCTACAATTTCATTGTAGAAACAGTTCATGAAGGAATCATGAATACAGATATGTGTAATGATAAAATAGAAGCTATTCCCTATAAGAGTCCTCCGGGTTTCACTCAAATAGTGAAATAGCTGAAAATAAAGAATTATTTTTACGTGAAGTTAATAAGAGTGAAATTCTAGTAATACAATTTAAAAAAAATTATGGCAGATTATTGTAATATTTGTACAAGTCAACTATTATATCGTGACCTTGAATCAACCGACGTTCATGATGTAATGAAGGATTATCGATTATTATCTGGTAGCGATATTAACATTAATGAAATATTTAATAAAGCTATTAAACCAGAGATGGAGGATTTTCTATCAAATGAAAATTTGGTTTTAGAAATAGGTGGAATTTGTGAGTATTGTGGACTCGTGAGATTATCAGTAGAAAAGAAAAATGATATAATTTATCTTGTCGCTTGGTGTTTTAAATACGATGAGAATAAAAATGATAGGCTGGGGAAATACTATATTGCGATTATTAATAATAATGAATTGGATTATCAAGAAAATGAAATAATAAAATACTACGAAGAGTAATAGCAATAATCGATCTTCTAGCTTTAAATAGTCCTATTTATAGGGAGGGCTACAATTCTATAAATAATATCCCTAGCATGTTATACGTCGGACTTGGGTTGACTTACAATATCATAATATTTAGTAGCCCATTTATCTACACCTGTCTTATTCAATATAGAATTCTGGTACTGCTTCAAAACAATTACTTCTGAGGAGAAAAAATCACTACATACCCCATAATCCCTTCCTCTTTTGATTTTCTAGATATAGGCCTTCTATGGTCAATCAGTCTGGCTTTTCCAATTTGATAGCACATATCGTGGTCGAATACGAAAAGTTTATTGAAAAAACCTGAAGTGGATATGGATCTCCTTCCCGGGTTCTCGTGGAAACTAGTATTGCACAGCCTTCAACTTGAAATACACCCCAATTCTATTCGATGTGCAAACTGATCTTCGACAAATAGATCTTCCGGGATCAGGATAGATTTTTTATCCTGTTTAACTTCCTGAAGTGTGATACAAAATATCTTAATAAAAAGTAATGCACTTTTAATTTAAATTAACCAGCTGGATATTAGGCAGAATGGCATAAATGTGTTACATTTATATTAGGATTAAATATAGCACGATATGAAGATAAAATACAATAGAGTTTCAACCATAAATCAGAGTGGAAATAGATTCAATGCTGATACAGATAAATACGACCTCGTACTTTTCGATAAAATAAGCGGCTCCATACCATTTAGGGAAAGACCCAAAGGAAAGGAACTCGTGAAGCTTGTTGAAGATAATAAGGTAAGTGAAATTCACATTGAAGAATTGAGTCGCATAGGTCGTTCAGTAGGGGATTGTATTTCAGTCTGCGAATGGTTAGACTCAAAAGGAGTGAACATAATAGTCCGAAATCTTGGTTTGCAATCTCGTCCAGATGGTAATCCGAATCCTGTGTGGAAGATCATTTGTGCAACCATGAGTTCGCTTTATGCTATGGAATTGGAAAATATTTTAGAAAGGACGAGTACTGGACGCATGGTATATGTTCAGAATGGCGGTGTCCTTGGTAGGCCTCGTGGAACAAACGAATCCGAAAAGGAATTCTTAAACAAAAAGACAAGTGTTTCTGTTGTTAAGTCATTAAAGAAAGGATTGAGCGTTCGTGAAACAAGTAAAGTAAATGGAGTCTCAACTCGAACGGTAATGAAAGTAAAAAAATCTGCACAAAAACATGAAATCTTGGGGTAATCCTAGTTCAAATCTTTAACTCCATAATCCAAATTACCCTTTCCTGCATTTTCCTATCAAAAAAACGGTCTTTTTTTTGGTCTTAGGATCTGCGATCCATCTCGCCTAAATTGTTCCGGATCTCCATCCATACAAATCAAACAGCAAACCATCCTTGTAGATGACTTGTATTTATTGGGTTTACAGACTAATTGTAGGTTACAGGAATGGGGTATATGGATTATTTGCTGTTTGAGTTTCGACTTTTCCCGGTGACCATCCTCCCTCCGCCCCGGCCATGGGCTCCCCACCCGGGCTACCGCCGTACCGCCCCTCAGTATAGTTGTTTCTAGGGGGGGTGATTAATTGGGTATAATCCCGTATGTGAAATAAAAATTTTTGGGCCAGAAATCTCAAAAACCGGTTTTCTTTAGATAATTAAATTGAAAATTTTGGGACATTTTCTTAAAAACTGAGAAGGATTTATAGATTCTTCGTTCGTTTTATTATTTACAGATTAGGCGTTAAGGCAGACAAAATCTATAGCTGGCCTTGAATCTGCTTTGGCATAAAATAGCGACCAGCCATAGAGCAGGAATATAAAACTTTGTCTATTTGAACAAAGCACAATATTCATCCTCAATTTTCATTTTTTCAATCAGAAACTCTGTCCAACCTTTTGTATATCTATATTGTCCCGAAGGTTCATCATAAATACAATATTTGGTATTTGTATTTGAAGGGGTTGCATCACCATTATCAGGTCTTACAGAATATTTTTTCCAACATTTTGTATGTGTATAATGATTGAATTTGTTTTTAATCATTTTGTTCTTGGTTATTTTAGGATTACCTATTCCAAGTTGAACAATTTCCACAACTTTACCTGGCATTAATAAATCTTTACCCGAAACTGGTCGTTCTTTAACTTTTACTAGAGCTGCAATCCTGTTAGCATTTCTTTTTTCTTCTTCTGATAATTCATCATAACGAATAAATTGTATTGGTAATGAATCAGCAGATTTATGATTTACAACTTGTAATAAAAAAGCTTTAAAAGAATACTGACCGCTCTCGAGAATTTCTGTTGAAAGTGAAGAACGATATTGATTGATAAAATCCTTTACCTTTTTTGCATCTGGGTTTGATTTTACAGCATCTACAAGACCACGGGGAGATGGAAATAATTGTAATGAAAACGATAAACTTTCACGTATGCAATAATCAACACCAAATTCCTTTTCAAGAATTTTATCATAATTAAGAAGCATAGCCTGACATTCCGCAAATAAATCAGAATCTATTTCGGGCAAAGATTTGTGTTCAATCTTGTTTCGTAATGGAATGAAAAACTCTAGATTGCTTTTAATGGGATTTTGAGTATCAGATTTAAAATATTCCTTTAAACATTCATTGAGGTTCCAGTAACAGAAGTCATTTTCTATGATTTTAAAGCGATTACTACCTTCCTCCCTTCTGAATGGTTTTATTTTTTTTCTAAAAAATATGGCATGAAATAATGAAGTCCAAGAAATTACCATAAGCACAATATACCCTCCTGAACGGAACTTTATTGCTGGCTTATTGTATGTTTCAATAGCCAACAATGCCGAATCTCTTGATTTTTCAAGGCTTTGTTTTACATTGTATGGTAAACCTCTCGACATTATTCAATGACTCTTATCGTTTCATCCCCACTTATATTCCTTATTTTAATTCGTTTCGGTTTGGTATCACTTACTATTTTACCATCCCAAAACTCTTTTGATTTAACTCCGTCTTTAATGACATAGCCAAGTTTGTTAATCTTTATTTCGGTTGTGCTGTGCCATTGTCCTTCGGTATTTTTACAATCAAGGGCAATGAGCTCAATAAGTTCTAATCCTTCGTTGCTAATATTGATTGGTTCAAATTTTTTGCCTTTGATTACGGATTGTAAATTCCCTTTTTGGTTGAACTCTCCAATTTTTTGAATTAATCGGTCGCTTATCAATTTTGTAATTTCGGTTGTAAAAACACCTTTGGTTTCACTGGTCGTAAACTCAATAATATCTTCAATTACTACGTCGTGAAGCAGGTTTTTAAGGTCTTTTAGTTCAACTTCAATTTCGGTGGCGTTATTGTCTTTTATGAATTTTTCTAATGCTTTTTGGTCGTCAATGTCGATGTAATAAACGATTACTTTTTTTGCATTCACTTCTAAGTTTTGCAATTCCTGATTAATGATGGTATTAATTGTTGGAATATCCAAAACCTTTTCTTGTGTGTTGAGCAAATTAGGAACATACACAGGCACAATTCCTTCTTTGCTCTTGGAAATGGCACCAAACCAAAAATTACTAATTCCTTTTACTCCTTTTTGTAAGCCTGGAATAAGTATTGCTAGTTTATCCATTGTTTGCTGTGGATTACGGAATAAACTCACACCGTCTTTAATTTCAAATATTTGAAAATTTGCCTTTGCTTCTTTTAGCCTATCTCTTACGGTTTGTATACTATTGATGCCAATATCGTTATGAATAAATTTTCTGCCTAAGTCGTTTGCCGATTTTGCGGTTACTCCACTGCCACCAAAAAAATCTGCGATTATCATATTTTTATTGCTACTGGCTTTTATGATTCGTTGTAATAAAGCTTCTGGTTTTTGAGTTGCATAATCCAATCGTTCTTTTGCCATTGGGTTTACAATAGGTATATCAAGCCATAAATTTTGAATTAGTTGACCTTGATATGTATCCGCATAAATTTTTCGATAAATTCTACCTGTACCATTTTCGGGTATTACAAGTTCATTGTTATTAAATAGCTCTTGCATTCTTGTTTTGCTATATAACCAACCATTTTCAGGAGGTTCTATGCCATTAAATACATATTTTAGATTCGGACGGAATAATGAGTTAACAAGAGGTGATTTCATGTATTTTCGACCATCACCATCATCATAAACAAATCTTTCGGCAAGATAATTTTGGGTATTTTCATCTTCTAAAGAATACTCTGCATTAAAAACATATTCATCACCAATGCAGTACCAAAATATTGTATCATTTGTTATTCCAAATTGTTTTGAAGCATAAGAAGTTGCTAATTTTCTTCTCCAAATAATTTCATTAACAAAATTATCCTCTCCAAAAACCTCATCCATCAATATTTTTGCATAATGTGAAATATGCCAATCAAGATGTAAATAAATACTTGCAGTATCACTCATCACGCTTTTTATTGCCATCAGATTTTCATACATCCAATTCAGGTAATCTTCCTTTTGCCAAATATCGCCATACATCTTTTCCTCAAATGCTTTGAGTTCATCAATATCCATTTCTTGTTCGGCTGCTGCTACTTTTTCAGCAAGTTTTGGGTTTTTACGCAAATACACCTTTTTAGCATAATCTGCACCACTAGCAAAAGGTGGGTCAATATAAACCAAGTCCACTTTAATTCCTTTTTCTTTGAGGTAAGCACAAGCTGAAATACATTCGCCACGGATTACCAAATTTTCAGATGGTTCGCCAACGGTCTCCAATTGCTCTACTTCGTAATAGGGCATTCCCCGTTTTATTCGGTCGTAAACTTTGTCGTTTTCGCGGTAACGCAAAACTCGTTGACTACGTGTAATATTGTCTAAAATGGCTTGTCCTTCAACCGTGTTCGGGTAATACGGGATGTATTTTACTGGCATATCTTAATCATTAAAAAAGTTGTTAATTTTATTGTTCAATTTTGTGATGTTGGCTACTATGTTTTTACTATCCTCCAAATAAAGGAAGTCGAAACGATGATACCCGAATTTTTCTTGATTGAGTTTTAAAAACTCAGTTTCCACATAGTTTTTCTTTTTCTGAAAAACCTTGTCTTCTGCATATAAAGCACCTTTGGTTTCAATAAGCAGGGCTTTGTGAATTTTATCTTTTTCGGTTCGCTTTATTATCAAAAAGTCGGTTGTGTATTTTCCTATGTTTTTCCAATACTTACCTTCTTTAGCAAAGCAGTTAATTACAAATTCCGTCAAACCACGTTCGCCATTGTAATAAATTTCTAATTGTTTGTTATTAAAATCAGATAATTGCAAAGCCTTTTGCAAGGTTTCAATTTCAAAACCACTACTTCCGTTACCTCCAAAATTGTAAGGTAAATAGTGAAATGAATTATTTTTTGATTTTACAATTGGCGAAAAATCAAATTGAGTTTTATAGCTTTCAATTGGTGGAACAAAGTTTCCCATTCCCTGCGCTTCCATTGTTGCTTTCATTAATTGATAAGCCTTTTCTACTTCGGACATATCAACTTCAAGGCTTTCGTTTTTGCTGTCTAATTCCAAAATTTTTGCTGTGTCTGCATCATTAGGAAATAGTTTAGGGTTTTTCTCTACATCAGTTAAACGTTCGGCAATCAATAATTCAGCATGTTTTGGAATTACTTCGGTATCGGTTTGCAAATCTCTTTTAATACTGAAAGCAACACGAATTTTTGATTTAATTTGGTGCAAATCGTAAAGTTCGTTGAAAAAGCGGGTTCCGTCTTTTTCAAAAGATACAGTTTCAAATATTTCTATCAATTCACTATTGTACTGATGTAATTGTTTTTCCGAAATTGCACCGAAACTTTCCCGTGAAATTTCAAAAAGCCATTGATTATAATTGGCAAAGGCAATTCCTGTTTCTTTAATAATGTCAATGCTACCAGTATCTAAATTTGATATTTCACTTGTAGTAATCAATGCCGAAGCCTTATAATCTTCCATCTTTTTAATAATGGCTTTCAGCTTTGCTTTGGTATTGGCTGTTTCTTCTTCATCAATACTTTGGTAAGTTACTTTCATTTGGTAAAATTCCACTTTTGGCAATTGCAAAAAATCTAAACGACTGTGGCGTTCTACCATTTCTACATGCCCATTTCGTCTGGTATTATTAAGCTCTTCAATGCTGCTGTTTTGCTCTTGTTTTAGCTGCTTGTTCAATGTGTCGGCATTGTCTTTATTCAGCCAAATCAATGCGGTTTCTACTTTACCTTTGTCAACTTGGCGTAAGCATCTGCAAGAAGTTTGTAAAACCATATTTTGTGGGCTGTCACCTTTTTGAGAAAGGATTACACCCGTCAAACTTGGGCAATCCCAACCTTCCTTACCTACTTGCACCAAAAGAATGTAACGCTTTTTTGAAATAGCCAAATCCAATGAACGAAACTCTAATTCATTTTCTTTGGGTAAAGTATATTTCTTATTTCCACCGTGAAATTTCAGAATTTCAACAGGATTTATTTTTAGTTCAGAAGTTAAATAAGGATAAACTTCTTCTTCCAATACTTCAATGTTACTACAATAGATTGCAATTTTTGCAATTGTTCCATTGTCGTAAACTTTGGTTTTATAAAGTTTATCAAAGTCATCAATTCCCTTTTTGATAATCTGAAAACGGTCAAGGTTTTGCCCGATTTTAACCGTTGGATTTTTAAGAAATTTTTTGATAGCCGTTACCAATGGATAATAATAAACGGTATTGGTAATTTGCGAGAATTTGAAAGCGTAATCTCCCGCTTTAATGGTCTCTGCACCTTGTAAATAAGGCGTTCCTGAAAAACCTAAAACGGTTGTGATATTCCCTTTGCTTTGCCAATAATTTACAGCTTGCCGTAATTTAATATCATCGGTTGCAGCGTGGTGTACTTCATCAATTAAAATTGTAAGGTTCGGAATTTGCCCGAATAATCTTTTTAAATCATTTGCAGTGTCCTTTTCCTCGTCAGTATCATAAACTATTTCTGTTTGAGCATCAAACCGAAAGCTTTCTAATATTACTTTTTCGGCATTTACAACAAAAACTTGCCCAAATGGATTCGGCAAACAAGCATTTACTTTTTGAGCATTTGGATTTCTTGCTTTGTTACTTTTTTTCGCTGATTTCTGTTCGTCCAGCACATCAAATTTCAATAACTTTTTCAGCTTGCTTGCCGAAGGCTCAGGCAAAACCCAAGAAGGGTCAAAATTTTCAATGGTTTTTAAACTGGGAACAATTGAATTTTTTAAACCAGAAGGAATTAACACTAAAAAATTATGGGCAAAGCATTTGTTTTCAGGCTCGTTGTCGGCAAAATACAAATCCAAATATATGAAAGCAGCCATTAGAAACGTCTTACCTGCTCCCATTGGTAAACTCATTAAATAGTCGGCATAGCTTACATTGTAGAAGATGCTTTTAATGATTGTTTCATAATCTAATTCAGTTGGTTTTTCAATAATGAGTTTTTCTAATTCAGGAAGCAATGTTCCTTTTTCATTTTTAGTTCTGGCAAAATCGTAAAGGGCAAAGGCGTATTTGTTTTCAGTTAAAAAATCCCTTGCAGCTTGATTAATATTCAGTTTTGATAAGTCGGTGCCATTGGTAAAAAAGCCCTCTATAAATAGTTGCCAAAGTGGTTTATTTTGTCCTTTAATTTTCAAAAACAAATAGGTCTCAATTGCTTCAATTTGAGTATCTCGCAATTGTCCTTTGTCTCGAATATATTTTACCAAATCAACAATGGTACAGTCGGCAGACTGTAACCACTGGTTTTTCTTTTCATATATGATATTATTTAACATCCTTCTTCTCTATTAATAAGTCCTTTACTTCAACTTCAAGTATTTCAGCAATCTGATATAAAACTTCTAATCTTGGTTGTTGTCTATTTTGCACATATGAGTTTACCATATTGTAACTCTTCCCCAGTTTGTCAGCCAACCAAGTCTGCTTTATTCCTTTTTCTTCAAGTACTTCTTTAATTCTGTTCATTGATTTTAAATTATCAGACCACTAAAATAATCTTTTGTATTTTATATCTCAATTTGCAAGATAAAAACCAATCAGAAACTTATCAACAATGCACAAGATAGATTTTGAAATGAGACAGAAGGACATATTCGAACTCTTGTTTTTTGGGAGGGACTTCCCAAAACCTTGCTCAAACCTTGCGCATAAAAAAAGGTTTCAAGACTTGATGTCTTGAAACCCTTATTGTTGTTGCTCCCCCTTCAGGACTTGAACCTGAGACCCTCTGATTAACAGTCAGATGCTCTAACCAGCTGAGCTAAGGAGGAATGTTTTACTTTTTAACCTCTGATGAACCCTGATCGCTCAGGACCCTAGACAAAGAACGAAAGAGGTACTTTTAAAAAGTGCGGCAAAGATAATATAAGATTTTTAAATCTCAAGCGTAATCTTAATTTTTTTGTCTTTTTTTAAATTAGGAAATCATTTTCAGACGATTAATTTCAAGTTCCTTAAGTAAGCGCCACTTTCCACGGGGAACATCTTTTTTGGTCAATCCGGCAAACGATACCCTGTCAAGCCGGATTACATCGTATCCCAAGCTTTCAAAGATCCTTCGTACGATTCGATTTTTGCCCGAATGAAGTTCTATCCCAATTTGCTTTTTATCCTGCCCGGTCTCCACAAAAGCGATCTTGTCGACCTTTATGAGACCGTCTTCAAGTTCAATGCCTTCAGCAATTTTGATGAAATCTTCCTGCGTTAGGGGTTTGCTCAAAACTGCGTGATATATCTTTTTAATTTCATGTCTGGGATGGGTCAGCTTTTTTGCCAGTTCTCCATCATTCGTAAACAATAATAATCCGGTTGTGTTCAAATCTAAACGTCCAACCGGAAATATTCTTTCCTGACAAGCTTTTTCAACCAACTTCATTACTGTTTTTCTCTCTAAAGGATCGTCGGTAGTTGTGATATAGCCCTTTGGCTTATTGAGTAACAGATAAACAAGCTTTTCCGGTCTGAGGGCCTTATCCTGATATTCGACCTTATCGTAAGGATTAACCTTTGTTCCAAGTTCGGCGACCACAATTCCATTGATTTTAATTTCTCCTTTTAAAATTAACTGGTCAGCATCACGACGTGAACAAATTCCTGAGTTGGCAATATATTTATTCAACCTAATGGGTTCAGGTTTTGTGCTTTTTAGGGTGCCAATAGGTTTAATTTCAGATTTTGGCAGTCTTGCAGCTTTAGTTGGTTTTTCAGATCTCTTTTTGTCGGCCTTGATTCGATCTTTTATTTGCTTTTTGCCAGGTTTCATAAACTTTGAAAAGTCTCCATGTTTCTGTGAACCTTTTGCTTCCTGTTTAGCCATGATAAATATTTTGCTTGCAAAGTTACAACTAATCTAAGGACTGATATTCAACTATTGGTTGATGATTGCATTATATAAGCTTAATAGGTATGTTTTGTGTAAGCATCAAGTTGTTAGTTATTAGCTGTTAGCCTTACCAATAGCTAAAAGCTAATTGCAAACAGCAATTCAAAGTCTTAACGCATAGGGTAAAATGCCTTTTGAATATGATGGATTTCTGCCTTATTGGGAGTAATTACTACAGCGAGGATATCAAATCGACAATCCAGATTAATGTTGTTTTGGATAATATAAGCGTGGGCTGCCTTAATTAAAAATCGCTGTTTGGTTTTGGTAACAAAAACCTCAGGTTCACCATAAAAACGACTACTTCGGGTTTTTACTTCCGCAATCACAAGCGTATCATTATTTTCAGCGATTATGTCGATTTCATTTTTCCCAAATCGCCAATTTTTCTCCCTGATTTTATAATTATTCTTGATGAGATAATTTCGGGCCAGCTCTTCGCCTTTTTCCCCAAGGTCGTTATGTTCTGCCATCATTAAATATATTTAGTTAAAATCAATTTTGACTTTATCCCCGACTATCAACTTAATTTTTCTTCCTAAAATAAGAGCTCGGTTATCAGGAAAATGACCTGACGGAAAGCTATAACATACCGGATAATCATAATCCGAAACATTTCGGCGAATAATTTCATAAGCGGTTTCACCAAAAGAGATTGAATTATCATTCATTATAGTCATGCCCCCAACAATTAATCCTGCTAATTTGCTTAAATGACCGGATCTTTTTAAACTGACCATCATTCGGTCGATATGATAAAGATATTCGTCCAGATCTTCTAAAAAAAGTATCGCTCCTTCGGTATTAATGTCCGATTTACTTCCTTTCAAGGTATGGATGAGTGATAGATTCCCACCAATTAAAATTCCTTTTGCATTACCATTTTTGTTAAATGGATGGGTTTTTATCTCATACTTGAGCGGTTCACCAAAAAGGCCTTTATACAATGTTTTTTTTGATTCTTCGGAGGCCATTTCGAAATTAAGCGGCATGATTCCATGTAATGTCTCGATCCTGAAATTTGAATATACATGTGAATGAATACAAGTAAGATCGCTAAACCCGATCAGCCATTTTGGTTTTTTAACGAAGCCACTCCAGTCAACCTGATCTAAGATTCTAACCGTCCCATAGCCTCCTCTGGCAAAAATAATAGCTTTTATAGAGACATCATTTAACATCGTTTGAAAATCCACAATGCGTTCCTCATCGTTACCGGCAAACTGATTACATTCTTTAAAAAGATTGTTCCCGTAAATAACTTCAAGCCCCCATTCACTAAAAGTTTGAGAAGCTAATGTTAACTCATTTAATTCTATTTTTCTGGCAGTGGCAACTATGCCTATTTTATCTCCCTTGGATAAATAATCAGGTGTGATCATCAAGTGTCGTTTATTTTAAGATTTGAATAAGCTGTTTTTATTCATTATTCACAGGATTGTAAGTATTAAACAAATCCTTAACTTTGCCGAAAGTTACTGGAAAAAATTGAAAATGGAACAAAATCAGTCAAAATTCAAACGCTATACCATTACCTCTGCCTTACCTTATGCGAATGGTCCTATTCATATCGGCCATTTGGCCGGTGTTTATATCCCTGCCGATATCTATACGAGGTATTTACGCATGAAAGGTAAAGATGTTGTCTTTATTGGTGGATCGGATGAACACGGGGTTCCGATTACAATTAAGGCCCAGCAACAAAAAGTTACGCCTCAGCAAATTGTCGATAAATATCATGGGATTATTAAAAAGTCATTTGAAGATTTTGGAATTTCATTCGACATTTATTCCCGGACCTCAAACAAGGTGCACCATGAAACTGCATCCGAAATTTTTAAAACGCTTTATGACAAAGGCGAATTTATTGAGCAAACAACTGAACAGTTTTACGATCACGATAAAAATCAGTTTTTAGCCGATCGATATATTATCGGAACCTGCCCTCATTGTGGCAATGAAAAAGCTTATGGTGATCAGTGCGAAAATTGTGGCACTACCTTAAATGCCACGGATTTGATTAATCCAAAATCTGCATTAACAGGGAACACCCCTCAGCTTAAAGAAACAAAGCATTGGTATTTGCCTTTAGATAGATATGAGGGCTGGTTAAGAAAATGGATTATTGAAGGTCATAAACATGATTGGAAATCGAATGTTTATGGACAATGTAAATCATGGATTGATCAAGGATTGCAAGCCAGAGCTGTAACCCGTGATTTGGATTGGGGCATAAAAGTCCCGATTGAAGGTGCTGAGGGAAAAGTACTTTATGTGTGGTTTGATGCACCTATCGGATATATTTCTGCAACCAAAGAATGGGCAACTGAAAAAGGCATTGATTGGAAACCTTACTGGAAGGACAAGGATACCAAATTGCTTCATTTCATTGGGAAGGATAATATTGTTTTTCATTGTATCATTTTTCCTGCAATTCTTAAACACGAGGGGACTTATATTTTACCCGAAAATGTGCCTGCCAACGAATTTTTGAATTTAGAGGGTGATAAAATTTCGACTTCACGAAATTGGGCGGTTTGGTTGCACGAATATTTGGAAGATTTTCCGGGGAAACAAGATGTTTTGAGGTACGTTTTATGTGCTAATGCTCCTGAAACAAAAGATAATGATTTTACTTGGAAGGATTTTCAGGCAAGAAATAACAGTGAATTGTTGGCCATTTTCGGAAATTTTGCCAACCGTACTTTGGTGTTAACAAAGAAATATTTCGATGGGATTGTTCCGGAACTTGGTGAATTGACCGAATTGGATCATGCTGCTATTAATGAATTAAAGGAATTTCCTGAAAGAATTGCAAACAGCCTTGAAAATTACCGTTTTCGGGAAGCATTGAATGAATTCATGAATTTAGCCAGATTGGGCAATAAATACTTAACCGAAACCGAACCATGGAAAGTATTTAAAACGGATACGGAGCGTGTTAAAACCATCCTTAATATCTCACTTCAGATTTGTGCCAACCTAGCCTTATTGGCAGAGCCATTTCTTCCTTTTACAAGTAAAAAATTGCTTAAGATGCTCAATTTATCTGTTTCGAATTGGGAAGCAGCAGGTGACAGCAAATTACTGTTAGCCGGACATCAATTAAATGAACCGGAGTTTTTATTTGAAAAAATTGAAGACGAACAAATAGAAGCACAGGTCCAAAAACTTTTGGATACCAAAGTTGAGAATAATAAAAATAACGTGAAAATAGCACCACAAAAAGAAGATATCACTTTTGATGATTTTGTTAAAATGGATATCAGAACAGCTACCATTGTTGAAGCAGAGAAGATCACTAAAACAAAAAAATTGCTTAAACTGCTTGTAGATACGGGCATTGACAAACGAACCATTGTTTCGGGCATTGCAGAATATTATAATGCAGAAGAGATTATCGGACAAAAAGTAAGTGTACTGGTAAATTTAGCCCCTCGTATGTTAAAAGGAATAGTATCGCAAGGGATGATTTTAATGGCTGAAAATGCGGAAGGAAAGCTTTGTTTTGTAAAGCCTTCGGAAGACTTTAATAACGGAAGCGAGATTAAGTAAGCGATTATTTTTATTGCTTATTTTTTATTGATATATGTTTAATAGAAGATATGTGAAAATTTTACTAAAATCGCTTAATTTTGCCGCAGATAATAAAATAGATACAAAATTTTCAATAAACATTAATCATTAAAAACGGCCTCATACCTGCCCGAATGAATTCATTCAGGCGGGGTTCAAGGGATACCCGCCCGTTCCGAACGGAACGTTCGGGGTAAATGATTATTTTTTAATGAATATTGATTAATAAAATAAAAGAAATTATTAAGTAGAAATATTTTATTTTTGCCAAGTTGAAAATTATCATTATTCAATCAACATTAATCATTAAAAAAGGCCCCGTAGTTCAACGGATAGAATGGAAGTTTCCTAAACTTTAGATACAAGTTCGATTCTTGTCGGGGCTACTCAAAAGCGAAATCCAATTTAATTTTGGGTTTCGTTTTTTTATGGCTTAACAATAAGAAAGAGAAGTTTATCCTGATAAGCGAAACGAAATTGAGAAGTCTTGGTAAGATTATTTTAAAGCGGAATTCTTTTATTATGGAAGTTCCATTTTTTTGTTTATAAGATTACGGAAGATAAGTTAATCATGTTACGTCATGTAAGAAATAAGAATTCCTATTTGTAGACAAGATATACCTACTCTAAAATGAGATATTATTGATAAAATAATGGTGGCTTGTATCATTACAAAAACTAATTAGTTAAATAAATATTTAAATTTTAAGGGTTACCTTTTTGCTTATTTAGGAATAAACAACTATTCCCCACTTAGTTTTAGTACTTTTTTATAATACTTAAAAGTGATGATTAAACCATTTATTATTATTAAGTCAGAAAAAAAATTGACTAAAGTTTTTCTCGATGACATTTTATATTGTAAAGCCGAAGGATCCTATACGCAAATCGTGTCGAAAAATCTAGTCGCAACATCTTGTAAGGTTCTTAAATTAATCTCTTGTGAACTAGAAGGATATAACTTTTTCAGAATAAATAGAAGTTATTTAATAAACTTTGATAATTGCATTGAAATTAAAAAAAATAAAAGACCAATTATAGTTTTTTCAAATAAAACAGAATTATAAATTAGTATTAACTCAATAAGAAATATTGAAAAAGCATTTTGTCTTTGTATATAAATCATATGCCTTCATATAGCAAACTGCCTGCTCTGCAAAGTCAATTACTATTTCTGCTTTTGATATAAAAAGCTTATATATTTTTATTGATATCTAACCATTTAAACAATTTATACTATGAAAAAATTATTTCCACTCATGTTGTTCGCATTCGTTATTATAATTACGAGTTGCGAAAAAAACGATTTTAAATCTATTAATTCAACTATTTCAGAGAATATTGATGGTCTTAAAAGCATCAACCAAAAAGGTAAATTCTCTCGAGATATAATGGTCTTTGATAAAACCGGAGAAAATTCGGTATGTTTCCGACTATCTTCGAATGAAATTAACCTGATAGATGATTTTATTAATTCAAAAGAATTGACAATAGAGGTTAGTTCCAATAAAATGAAAGAGTACTCATATATACCTAAGGTTATTAAAAATGCAAATAATTTTAATCAAAATTATTCACATATTAATACCAATAAGAGAGAAAAAGAGGCTTATGACTTAGTTTTATCTAAATCGGTTAACCGAACTATTAATAAATTGGTTATCGAGAATATTTCATCAAATTTCAAAGATGGAATTACTGATTTTTCATTGGTTGTGGAACCAAAACCCAATTCGCTTAAAACAATAACATATATAGACGAAGAGTTCTCTACGAGTGGTTATTTCATTGGAATTACAAAATTAGCTTGGGATAATTATCCTATTAATGTAGCATTGGGGCATTATTATTATTCTGGAGGATTTCACCCTTGGCTAGATTCAGAAGAAACGCTAACATTAAGCAGTTATTCAGCCTATAATACTAGGCCATATGAAGGTGGTGACTGGACGGGTCTTTACCTTGCAATTTATAATACAGATTCAAGAGTCAGATATAGTATCGCATATAGTTCATATGATTATAGAGGGCGTGATTGTTCTGGTATAGCTAATACATCTTTTGATGGATCAAATTGTCGGGTAAGTGGTTATTCGCCTAGCGGGACTACACCATCTTGGTATTATGAGGGAACTGGAAACACATATTATCGCGGATATTCATTGCCAAGTAATAATCAATGTGTGTATCCATTCACTATGATTGGTATATATCCTCCTTCTCCAAGTTCACCCCCTCCGCATTGTGAGGATAGAACAACTGAGTACATTGGTTATGTTTCGGTGTTCCAACCTCCAGATGCGATTCCAGATATATTTTTTACATTAGGTAATAAATGGTATGTAAAAGCAAATAATATTCTTTATTAAACAAAGAATTATTGACATTTTTGTTTGAGATTTCCGCATCATCTCCCCTGATTTTTAGGGGAGATTTTGGTGATAAGTTGGCAGGAAATATAAAATAAACAGTTTCCGTTTTTTGGATTTAATTTGTTAAAAAGTTTGGTTGACTGGCTGTTACTTTATGCGTTTGCCTCGATAATAATCAATTTCAAGGTTTTTTTCGATTATAATAATTACTATGATTTAAATAATTCTCATTCAGTTAAATATGATTATAAAACATAGAATTTTACTTAGTATAATAATGATGGCAATTCAATTAACATATTGTACCCATACTGAGCAATCTATTCCACAAATGGAAAGCGTAGCAATAATTGGAAATGATAGTATTAAAATTAATGAAATTGATTCGATTATCGCTGATCAGCTTTTTACATTAAGAAAAGAAGCCTTAAAATCATTAGTAAGTATTCGTCTTTTAGAGGCTGAGGCGAATAAATTAAATATTGATATCAAAGAATACATAAATCGTGAGATTGATAAAAAGATTAAAGAGATATCTCAAGTAGAAATCTCAAAATTTTTATCAGAAAAACCTACTATAGATTCAGCCGAAGCTATTAGATATTTAATATCAAGTAAGAAATATCAAAGACAGAATGTTATTATTGATTCTTTGATGAGAATAAATAATGTTAGATTTTTCCTTAAACCTGATATTATAAAACGAGTTGACCCCCAAAGCTTATATGGCAATAGTCTTACCTCATCTAAGGGAATAGAAGTTTATATTATCTCTGACTTTGAATGCCCATCATGTATTAAAGCTGAAAAAATATTATCTGGACTTTATAAAAAGTATTCAAATAAAGTAAATTTTAAGTACACTTACTTTAGCGGTTATATTGGTTCTTCTGGTTTAGCAAGTGAAGCAGCGGCAAAACAAGGGAAATTTGTTCCAATGCATAATCTTTTATTTGAAAATTCAGAGTTTTTATACAAAGATTCAATTTATTATGAATTAGCAAATAAAATCAGTTTAGACATTCAACAATTTGAGAAAGACATGAAAGATCCTAATATCCTAAAAAACATGATGCTAAATAAGGAAATCTTAAGAAATTTGGGAATTTATTCAACTCCAAGTTTCATTGTTAATGGACTTTTATTGGATGATGAATTTGCAGTAAATTATTTGGAAGATATAATAATTCAAGAATTAGTTAAAAAAGCTGACTTAAGTCGCAAAAATTAATAATAAAGGGTTCTCTTTAAGAGAACCCTTTATTAACAAAAATTCAAGAAAATAAGATAATTTTATATATTCCTGAATAGAATTTAAAAGATACCTACTTCGTTCCCGCACTTGAGCCTATAGTATTCTCTTCTATAGATTTCATACTGGTTACGATAGGTGAAAACCCATCTGAATCGTAGATAATCCGGCCTTCTCCATTTGCTATCCAACCTGGATTTCCATAGTTTTCCAGCATAAAGTTGGCATAATAAAAATTGTTGATTCCACCATCAACCAATGTTCCAGAAATAACCATTAAAAGATCAGCATTAGTTCCACCATAGGTAGATGCAACTTTTGCAAATACTGAAAAACTATTCCCGTCACCACTAATAAAGGCACCAATACCTGAGCCACTTTCTGGACCATTTACATAGCTCAAGCTAATGGAAAGATTGGTATTGTTCTGATTTGAAAGAGTCACCCTATAATCAGAAAAAGATTGCCCGGCATAATCACCGGAACGATTACTGGCTTTTAAGATAAAGGGAGATGCAAGATAAGTGTTTACTAAAGAAGGTGGCTCCGCCCCTGTATTAATGGGCATGCCTAAGGTTTTCATTTCCTGCAGAATTTCGTCAGGAACAATGTTATTTATTGCAGGTGTTAGACCATTTTCGTCTAAAAGATCGCTGTTTTCACCATCTTTTTTGCATGCTCCAAATGCAATGGCAATAAACGCTAAAAAAAGCAGGAGATTTTTTAATTTCATAATTTTTAAATTAGGTTTATAAGATTGTTTGAACTTCACACTAAGTATTATATGAAAGATAAAAATATAAAAAAACCCGCCGAGTAGCGGGTTTTTTCGAAAATATTTTTTATTTTTCTATAAGTTCATACCCATCTTTTTTCCCTTTTTCCATCTGTGAAATACCATATTTCATCCAATATGGCATAGGTTTACCTTGTAGATAGTGGTCAAAAAATTGCATTTTCCTAACCGACAAATCTTTTCGGGCCGGGCGCTTCACTAAGTTATGATCTTCATCATTATAGCTTACCATCCAGGCCGGTTTACCCAATCTTCTTAAAGCAGTAATAAATTCTATTCCCTGATACCATGGAACAGCTCCATCTGCATCATTAGCCATGATCATAACCGGTGTGTTGATTTTGGGCACAAAAAATAAGGGTGAATTTTCAATGTATTGCATGTGTCGATCCCAAAGTGTTCCTCCAATTCGGCTTTGTGTTTGCTCATATTGGAACGCCCGGTTCATTCCTGTTCCCCATCTGATTCCACCATAAGCACTGGTCATGTTAACAACCGGAGCACCCGAAAATGCACAGGCAAACAGGTCTGTTTCCGTGATCAGATAAGCGATTTGGTATCCGCCCCACGATTGACCATCTAGCCCAAGTCGTGCAGGATCAATAAAATCAAATTGATCCAACATCGCGTAAGTTCCACTTACCACTGCATTGTAGGCACTTTGGCCCGGATAACCAATTACGTAAGGAATATCGGGAACAAAAATCAGATAGTCATTACTTACTGCATAGGTACGGTTTATGGTTGAGGCACTTGGTGCCGGAGGCATATATCGATACATTCCATCCGAACTTCTTTCATAAAAGTAAGCGATCATAGGATATTTTTTAGTAGGATCGAAGTCTTCAGGTTTATAAAGCAAACCTTGCAGCATCTGTCCATCAAAAGATCTCCACTCTACTAATTCAACCGTTCCCCAATTATATTCACTCTGTTGTGGATTGGTAACCGAAACTTTTCTGACATTGTTAAAATTTATGTCGCTGATATGCAATTCAGGATAATTAACGTAATCTCCTCGCTGCCATATTAGTCTATCCGCATCTTTAGCTTTATTAATGCTATTATAAGCGTAATTACCCATATTAATTTTTAACGGATCTTTAACCTGATTGGCTTTTATGGTAAATACGCCGGCTTGTTTGGTATAATTGTGAAAAGCGTTCAGATACATGATTTGTTTCGGATCGATTTCTTCCACTTCGCGGGAACCCCTGAATCGCCCTGCGCCTGATGAAGCTTCAAGTGAAAAATACCTGAAAGTTATATTGTTGTTTCGGCCATAGTTATTTGTAAGATTAATTGCTTTATCGACTCCGCTAACATCTATTTTCCAGATATCATACCTGTCGTTAATGAGTACATATCTTTCACCTTTTATCCATCCGGCAATTCCATAAGGAGAGGGTTCGCTTGGAGAGTCATGTAATTCATCATAGAATTGAATATTTAAGGATTTTGTCAGATTAATGGCCTCACCTCCTGCCGTTGGTTTTGCATGCCATGCCTGGCATTTAACACACCAATACAACAAGTATTTTCCATTTGGTGATAGTTCGACAGAAGAGGCTGCTTTCTCGATCAGCAAGTTTGCTTTACCGGTGTTAACATCAACTAAATAGTAATCATTATAACGGCTGGCATCCCATGATGTTTCTTTCTGATATTTCAAGTTAGATGATCCAAGAGCTAAATCTCCATCCTTTTTATGCAATAGTCGAACACTTGGCATATCCGTATTTTCAAGCTGAACCATTTTTGCTTTGTCGATATGGTAAACCGCCTCATAAGTTTTTCGCTGTTCATTTCTTAATTGAACTTTTTGTTGTGGTTGAAGTAAAGGATCGTTCCACGACCAGATATCAACACTGTATTTTTCTTCAGCCAACAAGGTGTCTTTGGGTTCTTCAACAGGTTTTATTGAAGTTCCAAAGAATAGACGTTTACTGTTTTCTGAAAAACTCAAGGTTCCGTTTTCACTAACGGCCCAATCAGCAACCATTCCTGCTGTTTTGGCATTTACAATATTTTTAGCGGTAATTCCATTCGCGAAATATAGATCGTAAACTTTAACTTTTGAAGTATCAGAGCTATAGATAAAGGCAATATTATCACCATCATTATTTAATGTAAGCTTTTTTAATGTTCCAATAGCTTTATAAATTTCTCTTGTTTGTTCAGTTTTTGTATCAAAAGCACTAACAACATAAGTATCATTTTTCGCAGTATCAGTAGTCACTTGCACAAAACAGATAATTTGACCGTTTTTAGCAATTTGATATTCAATTACATCTGTAAAAGAAAACTTTTTATCTGTTATTGGATTTGTAACGACAAGTTCAGTACCCTTAGCTTTTGGGGCACTGCCATCATTAGATACTCCACCAGTTGGACGTTGTCTCACTTGCGGATTTTTGGATGGAGCTTCAGTTGTCGTAGTGTCAGATTTTTTTTCGGGTTTTTTCTCAACTTCTTTTTCCTTGAGATAAGCAAACCAGTTTTGACCTTCTTCAGCTAATTCAAATGATTTTACACTGTCGATTTCAACAATTGCACCAGTTTTTAGGTTTTTTATACCTAATTTATTTACAGGCATTTCTTCTTTCTTCTTTTTATCCACTTTTGCTTTGCGAGTTTCAGCATAGGTTGGTTTTATCAGAAAGACAATAAATTCATTTGTTGCAGAAATTTTTGATCCGGTTCCTCTGGCAATTGAATCTAATAAATTGTTCCTGAAATCGTAAAAATACATCCAACCATCACCTTCCTGGGGATTGATATCGTAATTAACCCAATTCCCATTATTTGATATTTGAGAGCTTCCAATACTCTTCCATTCGTCATAAACGGAATGGGTTAGATGTTTCTTTTGTGAAGATAAGCTTAGGCTTATTAACACAAAAAGCAGCAAAAAAGATCTTTTTAAGTTCATATAAAAATTTTATTTATTATTAAGGAGATAAATATACAAAACCTATGAAAAAAGCAAGATTCACTGGTCGAGAATATTAGGTGTTTAGTCTAAATACCCACTCCATTGTATATAAAGCAAGTAAAGGAATAGAAAAAATATTGCGATTTCAGAATTTTGAGAGGAGGATTTGCTGATGTGTTTAAGTGTTTGCGTGTTAATGTGTTTAGGTGCTTAAGTGTTTTTGATAAGGTTTTTTTATCTATTTGCATAACAAATTTACCAATTCACCAATACTAAAGTTTGTCAACTCCCTTAATGGATTTTTAATTTTAGATAAGCGCTTATTTGGTTGGGGTTTCCTTTTTAACAAATTTTGAAATCCCACCCCCACGGGTTCCAAACCAAATATTGTCATCAGCATCTATTGCTATGGAAGTAACGTAATTTTCAACAAGGCCATTGTCACGATTATAATTTGTGAAAGTGGATCCATCGTATTTGGTCACACCAAAAAGTGTCCCGAACCACATGTTGCCTGATTGATCTTCCGCAATGGCATGCACTTCATTAAAAATTAGTCCAATATCTTGATTATATGTGACCCATGATGTACCATTAAATACTGAAGCCCCACCTAGAGTTCCAATCCATATTTTTTTTTGAGAATCAATAAAAATAGTAAAGATGTAATCGTTTAATGATAGAGAGGATAGGTGTGTGGTCCAATTTTCCCCGTCATATTTTGATAAACCAAATTCTGTTCCAAACCATTTATTGTTGTCCTGATCAATCGCAATTGATTTTACCTTGTTATTGACAAGAGCTATTTCACCTTGTTTTTGGATTGTTGTAAAAGTATTATTGCTATATTTTGATACGCCATTGGGAGTAGCAAACCAGGCGTTAAAATTTCTGTCAACTGCTATAGCATTCACATAATTATCAACTAAACCGTTGGCAGTTGTGTAATTAACCCAGGTATTGTTTCTAAGGTTTGAAACGCCAAGAGGGGTAGAAAACCATTTGGTATTTGAACGGTCGACGTAAACATGATGAACCCGATGGTAAATTAGTCCATCATTCACACGAAAGGCATTCCAGTTCTGTCCGTCAAAGGCCGAAACGCCATATTCTGTCCCTATCCAAAGTACGCCATTTTGATCAAAACTTAAGCTTAAAACTTCGTTACTGATCAAGCCATCCTTGGTTGTATATTTTACCCAACTATCGTCACTTATAGGCGATACAGGTGTTTTTTTCCCGCAAGAAATCAGTAGCAATATAACTGCTAAAACCAGAAATCTTAAAATATTTTTTATCATCAAGTACAATTTACTTTCATTTTTATCGAAATATAACGATTGTAGACTCTTTAACGGATATATTTAAAAATGGTTTTGGTTTTTAAATGATTATTTATCCAACATCGACTTTATCTTGGCCGATAAAATATCAATTGCCACGTGGTTATTGCCACCTTGAGGAACAATAATATCAGCGTAGCGTTTAGTGGGTTCGATAAATTGAAGATGCATGGGTTTGACAAAGGTTTTGTAGTGCTGTAATACTTTTTCAAAAGTTCTTCCTCTTTCCTCAATATCCCTCCAACTTATCCGCATCAATCGATCATCTGCGTCGGCATCAACATAAACTTTGATGTTCATTCGTTTGCGGAGTTCTTCATTGGTTAAAATCAGGATACCTTCAACAATGATCACTTTACGGGGATGAACGGTGATCGTTTCTTTTGCTCTGGCACAAGTAACATATGAGTATGTTGGCATGGGTATCGAGTGTCCGTTAATTAATAAATCAAGATGTTTGATTAACAGATCAAATTCAATAGATGCTGGATGGTCAAAATTGATTTGTGCCCTTTCTTGTGCGGATAAATGCCCATTATCGAAGTAATAGGCATCTTGAGAAATGATCGATACAGAATCCTTTGGGATATCCTTAATTATTTTATTCACAACGGTGGTTTTTCCAGATCCGGATCCACCTGCAATTCCGATAATCAACATTAGGGTATATTTTGTTTTATAATAAAAATCTTTATGCACTAAATTTAGTAAATTCAAAAGAAACAGGCCCTAATTTATTTGATAAATAAACCAAGGCCTGTTAAGCTTAAAAATATTGCTTCTTTTAAATCAGGAAGCTTATTAGAATACCTGCTGCTACAGCAGATCCAATTACACCTGCTACGTTAGGTGCCATTGCGTGCATAAGCAAATGGTTGTTTGGATCAGATTTTAAGCCTTCCATTTGTACAACCCTTGCGCTATCTGGTACAGCTGAAACTCCTGCAGCCCCAATTAAAGGATTTATTTTATCGCCTACGGATAAAAATAAATTCATGAATTTTGCAAACAGAACACCCCCTGCGGTTGCAAACATGAACGAAATTGCTCCTAAAACAAAAATCAGCATCGATTGTGGAGTTAGAAAAACATCGGCTTGGGTTGATGCTCCTACTGTTATACCTAATAGAATGACCACAATGTCAATTAGGGATGTTCGGGCAGTATCAGCTAAACGTCTGGTCACACCGCTTTCTTTTAAAATATTTCCAAAAAACAACATCCCAAGTAAAGGAAGGGCACCGGGAGAAATAAAACAAGTTAATAGGAGCCCGACAATTGGGAATGAAATTTTTTCGAGTTTAGAAACGGATCGTGGGGGTTTCATTCGGATCAATCGTTCGCGTTTAGATGTTAAAAGCCTCATTATTGGAGGTTGAATTACGGGAACTAAAGCCATGTATGAATAAGCTGCGATTGCAATTGGCCCAATTAAGTTTCGGGTTTGAAGTCCGTTAATAATACCTCCATTTGCCAGCTTTGAAGAAAGGAAAATTGCAGTTGGGCCGTCAGCACCACCAATAATACCTATAGAAGCAGCTTCAGGTAAGTTGAATCCTAAAAACAGAGCTCCTAAAAATGTGATGAATATACCAACTTGAGCAGCAGCCCCTAGTAACATTAATCTCGGATTAGAGATCAGAGATGAGAAGTCGGTCATCGCTCCAATTCCCAAAAATATGAGCGGGGGATAAATCCCTTTTGTTACACCATAATACAAATAGTTTAGCACACTTCCATCTTGGTAGATACCAATTTGTAAATTGAGATCATTGGACTGAAAGAAAGGAATATTTCCGATAAGAATTCCCGTTCCGATCGGAACTAATAAAAGTGGCTCATAATCATATTTAATGGCCAGAAAAATAAAAAATAATCCAACCAGAATCATTACCATGTTTCCGGTTGTTGCATTTCTAAATCCTGTATAACTTATAAATTTCCGAACACCTTTTAAAGCCTCATCCGAAGTAGAATATTCATCTGTTTGATTTTGATTATCAATTACAGTTGTGGTATCATTTTCATGATAGGGAATTTTTTCATTATAGCCTGAATTTGCCAAGGTAGCGCTTAACAAGGTCAAAAAGGCTATGATTCCTATTACTGTTAAAAATCGTTTCATCCTTTATGCTATTTCAATAAGTAAGTCGCCTTGAAGAACACTATCCCCATTTTGAACTTTTATCGTTTTTACAATACCTTCCTTTTCAGCTTTGATCATGTTTTCCATTTTCATTGCTTCGTACATCAAGAGTTTGTCGTTTTTAACTACTTTATCCCCTACCTTAACAAATATTTGCATGATATTTCCGGGTAAAGGTGCCAATATCTTAGTAACTGAACTGGTTTCTTTTTGGATTTTGTGTGCACCTTTTGGGTTTATAATATCCTGACGAACTAAAATCGGTGTTTTTGATTCCTGAACAGATTTCTGAACTTCAACCTGATAAGGTGAGCCATTTACTTCTACTTTTGCGACTCCATCTTCAAAATACTTAATTATAACATCGTAAGTATTTCCTCTGATTTTAAAATTAAACTTCTTCATTTTATTTATTAAGATTATCGTTGAAATTTGCTAATATTATCTCGTTTTGCGCCCCATTGTGAATGAGCCCTGGAGATTTTCTTGATGGTAATTATATTACTTTCCTTATCGTGGAGTTCGTTAAACAAGTACAGGGCCATGCTTATTGCTGCTGTTTCTTCGCCGGTGATGTCAATATTAGGTAAGTTGGCAATTTCATGCCTTCCCTCTCTGCGTAATCGTTCACGAACCTTAATGGTTAAAATTTTGGAAAAGGTGTTAAACACGAAATAAAGAATAACCAAAGCACTAAAAACAATTGAATAACCAACCAAGGTTATAACAATTCCTTCAGGCAGGGCTTCGGGTATTGTAATCGATAAAAATGTGTTCATGATTTATGTGTGTTGAAATTATATAATTTATAGTGGAATATTCGAGTGTTTTTTAGGTGGATTTGAATCCTTTTTTGTAGCTAAAATTCTTAATGCCCGAATAATTCTGAACCTGGTATTACGAGGTTCGATTACATCATCGATATAGCCATATTTTGCAGCTTCATAAGGATTGGCAAATTTTGTGCGGTATTCTTCTTCTTTTTGAGCAATTAATTTGGCTTTATCTTCTTCATTTGTAATTCCTGCTATTTCTTTGCCTGCCAGTATTTCAATTGCACCAGCCGGTCCCATAACAGCTATTTCGGCCGAAGGCCAAGCATAATTTATATCTCCTCTTAGCTGTTTCGAACTCATAACATCATGAGCCCCCCCATATGATTTACGTAAGGTTATGGTAACTTTAGGAACCGTAGCTTCACCATAAGCAAACAACAGTTTGGCACCATGAATGATAATGCCCCCATATTCTTGTGAACTTCCAGGTAAAAATCCCGGTACATCTACCAATGTTACGATCGGGATATTGAAAGCATCGCAGAAGCGTACAAATCTGCCGGCTTTTCGTGAAGAATTAATATCCAAAACCCCGGCTAAATAATTTGGTTGATTGGCTACGATTCCAACCGGCATCCCGTCAAATTTTGCAAAACCGATAACTATATTCTGAGCGTAACTGCATTGTACCTCTAAAAATTCTCCATTGTCAACAATGGTATGTATAATATCTTTAACATCGTAAGGCTTGTTTGGGTTTTCCGGAATAATTTGATTTAACAAATCATCCAAACGGTCAATAGGATCCTTACAATCCGTAATTGGTGGATCTTCGAGATTATTTTGCGGAAGGAAGCTCATTAATTTACGAAGAATTAAAATCCCTTCACGCTCATCTTCTGAAACAAAGTGAGCGATTCCTGATTTTTTACTATGAACCTCAGAGCCTCCCAAATCTTCAGTTGAAATTATTTCACCTGTTACTGTTTTGGTAACTTTTGGCCCGGTAACAAACATATAGCTAGTGTCCTTGCTCATCAGGATAAAATCAGTTAAAGCAGGTGAGTAAACTGCTCCACCTGCACACGGGCCAAAAATGGCAGAAATTTGAGGGATAACACCGGAAGCCATAATATTACGTTGGAAAATTTCGGCATAACCTGCCAAACTCCTTACCCCTTCCTGAATTCGTGCTCCCCCGCTATCATTAATCCCAATAACCGGTGCGCCAACCTTCATGGCCTGATCCATAACTTTGCAGATTTTTTGAGAAAAGGTCTCGGAAAGTGAACCTCCAAAAACTGTAAAGTCCTGAGAGAATACATACACCACCCTTCCGTCAATTGTTCCATGTCCTGTTACTACTGCGTCGGATAAAAAATGAAGTTTATCCATTCCAAAATCATGAGAACGATGTGTCATAAACATATCATATTCTTCAAAGCTTCCTTCATCTAACAGAAGATGAATGCGTTCACGGGCAGTAAATTTACCTTTGCTGTGCTGCGAATCAATTCGTTTTAACCCCCCGCCTAATCTGGCTTCTTCTCTTTTATTCAGTAATTCTTGAATTTTATCTTCAATGGCCATTTTTGATTGTTTTATTTGTTTTTATCTTCGCAAAGTTCTGTTAATACTCCCATAGTACTTTTAGGATGAAGGAATGCAATATCTAAACCTTCAGCTCCTTTTCGTGGTGTTTTATCAATAAGTTTGATATTTTTATTTTCAGCTTCAATTAAAGCCTCTTCAATTTTATTTACGGCAAATGCAATATGATGGACGCCCTGACCTTTATTTTCAATAAATTTACCAATCGGTCCTTCCGGGTCCGTTGATTCTAAAAGTTCAATTTTTGTTTGACCAATTTTAAAGAAAGCAGTTTTTACTTTTTGATCTTTTACTTCTTCCAATGCATAGCATTTTAAACCCAATACATTTTCGTAATAAGAAATAGCTTCATCCAAATTTACGACAGCTATACCAATATGTTCAATATGAGTTAGTTTCATTGTTTTTATGTTACTGTGAAATTTTTCACAAAGTTAAATTAATTTTTATACTTTTAAACAATTCAATGTAAATAAATTATCTTAATTTATATTTAAGTTAGAAGAATTAGGTTTTATTTTGTAAGAATCTATCAATAAACGATTTTCAATTAAAAATCGCACCGCATGAGAGTATTAAAAGTACTTCTATTGTCTTGTTTCTTTTATATAGGAGTTAACGCCCAGCCATTTGTGTTTATACATACAAAAACTGAAGGATTAATTCAGAGCAATTCAGCATGGATCGATGTGAACAAAGATGGTTATCATGACTTGGTAACAACAGGAGAAAGGTACAGTGCGAATCAAAAAATCATTGAAACCAATCTTTACATCAATGATAAAAAGGGGAATTTCATTCCTCAAAATTCGGGAATCATGAATATGTACCGTTCAGCTATGGCATGGATAGATATGGATAAAGATGGGGATAACGATTTATTTATTACAGGTGAAAATAATAAGGGAGAAATTTTGACCCGAATATTTAAAAACGACGGACGGGGGCAATTTACTGCCTATAATCCAAACATACTAGGTGTGAGAGATGGAGATATTGATGTAGGTGATTTTAATGGTGATGGTAAGTTCGACATTGTGATTTGTGGCGAAAACAATGGACAAATTTATTCGAAAGTCTACAAAAATATAAATAATACCAGTTTTTCTGATATAGGCGCTAACCTGGTGCCTCTCTATGGCGGATCGGTGAGCTGGGGCGATTACGATAAGGATGGTGACGGGGATATTCTTATTACGGGTGAAACAAGAGAAGGAGATGCCTATTCCTTAATTTACCAAAATGTTAACAACACTGATTTTGTCAGTATTAATGCTCCATTAAGAGGTGTTAAATATGGAAAGGCTGTATGGGGCGATTTTGATAATGATGGAGATCTTGACGTATTTCTTACAGGGGAAAGTAATAATTTTCAACTCGTTTCATATTTTTATCGAAATGATGGGAAAAAAGGATTTACAGAAATTGGAACGTCCATTCTTGGAATGCGTTCGGGTGAAGTACAGGTTATGGATTACGATTGCGATGGAGATCTTGATTTGTTGGTAAGTGGTGAAAGCATATTTGGGCCAACAACGCGAGTTTATCGAAATGATGGAAAGTTTATTTTTATGGATGCAAATGCAGGGCTTCCGGGTGTTTATTTAGGCGGTGCTTATTGGGCCGATTATGATAAAGATTGTGATGCCGAAATATTTATTATCGGAATGGACGACTGTTATGATTTTGAAGCTAAATTATTCAGAAACGATGCTGAAATTGAAATTAAGCCTGCAAAATCAACGGTATCTTCTAGTCTTTGGATAACATCTAGTGTAAGTTATATTGAAAAACCACCCTATTATTATTTTGTTTGGTCATCTTGTTTTTGTAATCCTCCAAACAGGACAATCATTATACCCGGAACTGTTTCAAACAATCATTATAACGTCTTTATCAGTAATGTTCATTATGTTGTTGAACCGTATAAATTACAAGGATCCTTTAATAGTTTAATTGCCCGCGATGTTTATGATTGGGCCGAAGTTATGGGAGGCCATCGCGTATCAATAGGTTATGAAACAAAAAAACAGGCTGAAGATGCAAAACAGCAAATTGTAAGAAACTACCAAAGCGAAAACTTCAGGATTAATTTTGTAAACTGGTAGGTTCTTTATCCTCTTTATTATTTCTTGGTGATCACAATAATTGAGAATTTAATTTGTTCTCAATATTATGGTTTATTTGTATAATTTTGCTCTTCTAAAAAATTATAATATGACAGGGAAAAATATAAGACTGCTTATTTTCTTAATAATAGCAGTATTTGTGATATCAATAGGTGGATGTAAAAAGGATAAAAAAATAGATGATCCCATCATTGAAAACAATGATTCTGTTAACATAGCATCTGAGATTGATCAGTTTATTTGGTATAACATGAATCTTTATTATTTATGGTATAAAAACGTTCCTAATTTAGCGGATAATCGTTTTGCCACTACTAGTGCTTTACTTGCATTCTTAAAAACGTATAGTTCGCACGATGATTTGTTTGAATCTTTACTTTATCAGCCTGGCACAATCGATAAATGGTCGTGGATAGTAGACGATTATGTTGCATTAGAGAATTCATTTCAGGGGGTTTCACTTTCGATGGGATTTGAATATGGATTAGTCAGATATGGTAATGAAGGTGTTTTCGGGTATGTTCAATATGTTGTTCCGGGAACCCCGGCCGCAATTGCCGGAATTAAACGTGGTGATATTTTCATTGCAATTGACTCGCAAAACTTGAATATGAGTAATTATAGAACTTTACTTTTTGATAGGAATGCGTTTGCAATATCATTTGCTAATATCATTAATAATGTAATTACCCCAAATAATCATACCGTATCTTTAACCGCCGTAGAGGTTCATGAAAATCCGATTCATTATACCAAGTTAATTGAATCGTCTGGCAGAAAGGTAGGTTATATGGTTTATAACGCTTTTCGATCAAATTATGATAATGATTTAAATACTGCTTTTGGAGTGTTTAAAAACGCAGGAATCCAGGATTTGATTTTAGATTTTCGATATAATGGCGGAGGTTCCGTGCAAACAGCCGCATATCTGGCAAGCATGATTTATAGAGCTGATTCCACTAAGGTATTTGCACTTACTCAATATAACGATAAATTAGATGATTATTTCCGAGGTAAATATGGGTCTGATTATTTTAAGACCAGATTTGAAGCCGGAATAGCTCAGGAATCTGGTCCAGATAAACCCATCAATTCTTTAAATTTAAATAGAGTTTATATCATTACCACAGGAGGTTCTGCTTCGGCAAGTGAGTTGGTCATAAATGGGCTCGATCCATACATGGAAGTAATTTTAGTTGGAGAGAATACCCATGGGAAAAATGTTGGTTCGTTTACAATTAAAGATTATGATAATAATGGGAATATTAATCCTAACCACAAATGGGCTTTACAACCTATTACTTTGAAAATTGCCAATTCAAATGGAGTAAGTGACTTTGTGAATGGTTTCTCTCCCGATATTGAAGCTGAAGAAGACATTGCTAATTTATTGCCATTTGGCGATGTGAATGAACCTATGTTAAAAGCTGCATTAAATGCCATAAACGGAGTCCCGCAAACCAAATCATACAGCCCAAGCATTTTTAAGAAGGTTGCTGACTCAAAAAGTTTCAAACCTCATTCAAAAGAGATGTATTTTGAGGGTGATATTTTGCCCCCGAATATTCTAAAGAAAAAATAAATGCAAAAAAAACCCACTTCATTTGAGTGGGTTTTTTATTTGTGTTCAAAATATTTGGGCTAATAATAGGTCTGAATTATTGACTGGAAATAAATTTTTGAGTTTTACTTTCTCATTTCTGAAACAAGTACATCGGTTGCCTCCCTAATAAAAGCTTCCATATCTTCTTTATCTGTTACAACCTCATAACCTTCTACTTTTCCTTTTTTGCCGGTTTTTATTTTTTTATTCGAATCCTTTGATGATTCGGTGATTACGCAACCGCCCGTATTTTCATCACAAGGAACCCAATAGAACTTATATAGCCCGGCAAGTTCATTTGAATTTATTAAAACTAGCTTAAATTCAACAGAAGCACCCGCTCTTTGATAAGACTCTGATTTTTCAACCTTTTCTTTACCTTTCTTAGTATAATATTTATTTGTTTCGTAGAGGATGTTTGTTTCTAATTTTGTCAGTTCAATTATTAAATCCGTATCTGTTTTATCTTTTAACTTCTGATAATCAACATCTTTTTCCTGATTGCCAAGAATTTGATTGAACAGTTGTCTGTCTCTAACCACAAATCCATTCGCTAATAATCGATTATCAATCAAGGAGTATAAACGATCATTATTTTCATTGTCTGTGACATTTTGCGAAGTCTTATTAACCCTCAAAACAACCTTGGGGGCATAATTCTCAGCTAAAAATTTTTTTAAAGATGGAGTTGTCGTAACATCCGGAGGTCTGTGCGAAAATTTTAAAATTTTTGTTGAAGAACAACCAAACATCATTGGAATGATCAATAAGATAATTAATTTTTTCATATAAAGTTTTTTAAGTTAGTACTGTTCTCATTTGTTAAATAAGGAATAATTTGATATTTTTCACTTTTATAACTCTCTTGGAATAAGCTCAATTTTTAATTCTTGACTCTTCAAACGTTTATTATAATCAAAGATAAAAATATTTGAATAAATATCAAATGATCTTATTTGTATAACAGATTCATTGTTTGGTATATGATCTAATGATCCATGTCACGTTAATCAAATTTTTAATTGGTTTATTATAAATTTGCAATATCAATTCATGTAAAAAATGGGATTTACTACCATTATAAACCAGATCGTTTTTTTAGGCGTACTCGCCCTGTGCGGAATTATCGCTTATCGATTTAAGATTTTGCAAAACTCGGCCAAGGAAGTTATCGAAAAACTCATTTTCTTTGTAACCCTACCCTTGCTAATTGTTACAAAACTAGCCAGCTTAAATTTAACTTCAGAGATTTTAAGAAATGGTGCTATGGTCATACTGGGCACTTATCTAATCCTTTTTATTCAACTTTTTATCGGGAAACTCACTGCTAAATTATTTAAACTAAAGAAGCCACAGGCAGCCGTGCATGAGCTTCACACTGCATTTGGGAATATTGTATTTCTGGGGTTTCCTTTACTGGATGCATTATTTCCGGGAGGGGAAGCAATTTTATACGCGGCACTTTACCAATTAGCAATTAACACCGTGATGTGGACCTACGGCGTTTTTAAATTAAATCCATCGACTAAAGAAAAAGGGATCAAGAACCTGAAAAAATTGATCAATCCGAATATTATTGCATTGTCATTGGGATTGCTGATGATGGCATTTAGTATTCGTATACCGGATATAATAAATACCCCTTTGAATGGCCTCGGAGGGACTACCCTATATCTGGCAATTATCTATATTGGAGTATTGCTTGCGCAAACAAAAATTAAAAATACCCTTCGGTCGATAAATGTTTATGTACTGAGTTTTAATAAAATGTTTTTATTGCCCGTGGTTTTCATTTTCATGTTTAAGGCAATATTTAATGTCCTGAATATTGAAATGAATACAGTTGCATTTTCTTCGCTTATTCTTGAATCGGCCATGCCTTGTATGGCTATTATGGTTCTAGTGGCAAAAAGGTATGGAGGTGATGATGAACTGGCAATGAAGAATGTTTTTATTTCTCATATTTTAAGTTTGATCAGCCTTCCATTCATACTATCTATATTACAATTATTCCCATAAGTTATCTTAAATGTGATGAAAGGTATGGCACGAATCCTTCTTATAATAAAAGTCAGAACGAAGAAAACATCCGTAAAAAACCCAAGAAGCACTCACTTTTGACTACTTTAGCAACTTACAATTAGAAGCGTGAAGAAAAAGATCATTGGAATATTACTTCTTTTAATACTTATTGCACCGGTTTTTTTAACCTATAACTGGTTGCAATACCAAAAATCCGTGGTCAGAAAAGATATTAAAAAGCGAATTATTGAAGGATTGGATAAAGATGAGTTGGTTTTACTGAAGTTTTCAACAGCGAGTGTACAGAGTGAATTGAACTGGAAGCATTCAAAGGAATTTGAATATAAACAACAAATGTACGATGTGGTTGAAAAGCAAATAGAAGGTGATAGCATTTTTTATTGGTGTTGGTGGGATCATGAGGAAACAAAACTGGAAAAGCAATTAAAAAAGCTTGTTGCTGATGCCTTGGGATTGGATCAACAAAACAGATTGAAACAAAAACAATTGTCCAACTACTTTAAGTTACTCTTTTGTCCTTCCGGATTTGAACAACAGGAATCAACACCACAAATTGCAAAGAATTATTATGGCGGCCAATCAGTTATTTATTCATCTCCTTTATGGCCACCCCCAACGCCACCCCCTGTGCTAATTAAACAAATTGAAATTTTATAATGCTGTTTCATGTTTTCGTTCTATGGTTTAATCATATAGAGGCGGGCAAACATGACCTATTTGTTTAATTAATTTTTTATTTTCATGATGAAACGAGCATATTCGTTTAACGTAAACATGGATGGACATTTCATATGCGAGTTCCATCCGACCTATTTATTAAAATTATTTACGGATGAAAAAAATATTTCTTTTCTGTTTATTGATGGGGATGTCAATTTTTATGGTTTCCCAAACGATAAACATCTCTGATCAGGAATCCGGAAAACCGATAGAACAGGTTGCCCTGATGAGTGAAACGCCTAAAGCTTTTACTACAACAAATGCCATTGGGCGTGCTGATATCTCCGCTTTTAAAGGATCTAAAAGAATAGAAATCCGCATATTGGGTTACAAAACGATCACTAAAAGTTACGCAGAACTTGAAACAGAATCCTTCGAAATACAACTTAAACCACTTTTAATAAACATCGACGAGTTTGTTGTTTCCGCAACAAGATGGAATCAATCATCAAGCACAACTCCTTCAAAAATAATGACCCTTAATGTGAAGGAAGTTGCGCTACAAAATCCTCAAACTGCTGCAGATCTTTTAAGTATCACAGGTAAAGTATTTATCCAAAAAAGCCAGCAAGGAGGTGGAAGTCCTATGATTCGCGGATTTGCCACCAACAGGCTTTTGTACACAGTTGATGGGGTTCGAATGAATACAGCCATTTTCAGGAGTGGAAACCTGCAAAATGTAATTTCTCTTGACCCGATGGCCATCGAGCGTTCGGAAGTATTTTTTGGTCCCGGATCTGTTATTTATGGCAGTGATGCCATTGGAGGGGTGATGAATTTTCAAACGCTTACACCTCAACTATCACTCGCCGATCATCCATTAATTACCGGTAAAGCCATTGCACGTTATTCTTCAGCTAACAATGAAAAAACGGAACATTTCGATGTAAATATTGGTTGGAAAAAATGGGCCTTAATTAGCAGTATCAGTTCAAATGATTATGGCGATTTACGAATGGGAACGCATGGTCCGGATGAATATCTCCGTCCTTTTTATGTACAAAGGCAGAATGGAGTAGATGTGGTAATTACTAATGATAATCCGCTCATTCAGCGTCCTTCAGGTTATTCACAAATTAACATGATGCAGAAAATCCGTTTTAAATTAAATAACAAATGGGATTTTCAATATGGTTTCCATTATTCAGAAACTTCAGAATATTCGCGATACGACAGGCATATCAGATATAAAAACGGATTACCTCGCTATGGTGAATGGAATTATGGTCCGCAAATATGGATGATGAATAATCTTAAAATTACGCATACAGCAAATAATTCTGTTTATGATCAAATGACAATTAATCTGGCGCAACAGTACTTTGAAGAAAGCCGAATAAGCAGGGATATTAATAAAACAGGAAGGGAAACCCGAATTGAAAAGGTGGATGCAACTTCCTTTAATCTTGACTTTGTAAAAGCGCTGAATTCGAAAAATGAACTTTTCTATGGTTTGGAGATTGTTTGGAACGATGTTACCTCTACAGGAATAGACAAAAATATTATCACCGGAATAAGTCAGGACGGGGCAAGTCGTTACCCGCTATCAACATGGGCCTCATATGGTGCCTATATTTCTGATCAGTTTAAGGTTTCAGAAAAGGTTTTATTACAAACAGGGTTGAGATATAATTATTTTAAACTTGATGCAGATTTTGATACCCGTTTTTATCCTTTTCCTTTTACTACAGCAAAAATTGATAATGGTTCGTTGACCGGCAGTTTTGGTGTTGTTTATCGTCCAACGGAAGAGTGGGTTATTAATGCAAATGCTGCAACCGGTTTTAGATCGCCCAATGTTGATGATGTGGGAAAGGTATTCGATTCGGAGCCGGGTGCAGTTACTGTTCCTAACCCAAATCTCAAGGCAGAATATGCTTATAATTTGGATTTAGGAGTTGCCAGGGTTTTTAATGATGTTGTGAAAATAGACCTGACCGGTTATTATACCAAACTTAAAAATGCAATGGTAAGGCGTGATTTTATGTTGAATGGACTTGATAGTATCGTGTATGCCGGAGAACTTAGTCAGGTTCAGGCAATACAAAATGCAGCTGTTGCAAATGTATACGGTATTCAGGCCGGAATTGAAATTAAATTACCATCCGGATTTGGTATTTTATCAGATTTCAATTATCAGGTGGGTGAAGAAGAACTGGATGATGGAACAACGAGTCCTTCTCGTCATGCACCTCCATGGTTCGGTATTTCGCGGTTGATTTATAATAAAAACAAGCTGAATATGCAATTATATGCAATTTATAGCGGAGATCGTAAATATGAAGATTTAGCAGAAGAAGAAAAAGGCAAACCGGAAATATATGCAATTGATGCAAATGGCAATCCTTATTCTCCGGGATGGTACACGTTGAACTTTAAAGCCATGTACCAGCTTACCGAAAAATTGACGGTGAGTGCCGGATTGGAAAATCTAACCGATCAGCGTTACAGGCCTTACAGTTCGGGGATAGTTGCTCCGGGCAGAAACTTTATTCTTTCGTTAAAAGCAATTTTGTAGAAGGATAACTTTGAACATTTCATTCAGGTATTAAATGAAAAAGGAAGGCAAGTGCTTTCCTTTTTTTGTTCAGCATATCCCGCCTTACTTATTGATTCGGATAAGCGGAATTAAATATCAATAAATTTAAAAAGTCACAAAGTAATATTCTCCGAAATGTAGGATGAAAATTCTTAAAAATTTTATATATTTGATTTTCTCTCGAAAAAAGTAACCTATGGTATTGGCAACTACTATGTTATTTGAAAGATATTCCAAGCTAATCATGGAAACATTGGACGCATACACAAGTTAGCGATAAGCTTGAATGCAAGCTTAAAAATGGCAAGAAACCTTAAATGGTTATATTATTAACCTTTAAAAATAAATTGACATGAAAAAAAACAACAGAGTCTGGATTAATTCCATAGTACTGATATTGTTTATTATAATGCTTTCTATTAGTTGTAAAAAGGGTAGTGATGAAAAAACATCAGGTGATACGTTAACCGACAGTGACGGTAATAATTATGGTATAGTTACAATAGGTACACAAGTTTGGATGGCCGAAAACCTTAAAACCACAAAGTATAATGATAACACACCTATCCCGTTGGCTACTAGCAATGTTGATTTGAGCAATTTAGTAAGCCCCGGTTATAGTTGGTATAACAATGATGCTGCAGCCAATAAAGCTACTTATGGTGCATTGTACAACTGGTACACCGTGAATACTGGTAAACTTTGCCCAACAGGTTGGCATGTGCCAACAGATGATGAGTGGAGGACCCTGACGTCCTATTTGGGTGGTGAAGATCATGCAGGTGGTAAACTAAAAGAAGCAGGCACAAGCCATTGGTTCAGCCCTAATTTAGGTGCAACAAATGAAACAGGCTTTACTGCTCTTCCGGGTGGTGCCCGCGACAACGGACAATTTTTGGAACTTGGGAGCACAGGATATTGGTGGAGTTCTACAGAGCACGACGCGACTCGTGCCTGGTACCACGAAATGTTCTACGATGATCATTGGGTAAACAGATTCAATTATTATAAGAATTTAGGTTTTTCTGTGCGTTGTGTTAAGGATTAAGGCATAAATAAAAAAGGAAGACAGATGCCTTCCTTTTTTTTGTGGAGCATATCGGAATCGAACCGATGACCTCTTGACTGCCAGTCAAACGCTCTAGCCAACTGAGCTAATGCCCCCTAAGTTATACAACTTCAAACTTTCTTATTTGGCATTAGCGAAGTTGCCTGTCCCGATGAGTGAAACGAATCGGGAAGCTAATGCCCCAACTTGCGTGCAAATTTAGGATATTTTCCGATAATACCAATAAGGAGAAAATATATCTTGAAACAAGCTTTTATTTTGTTGGAAGAATGATTTCATGAATATCTTTTGCAGCCATATCATACTCTTCGGCTATGGCTTTCAACGTTTTATCTTTGGTTGCAATAATGTTTTTGTCTTTCAGTAAATTAATTAATTCATCAACATCCTTATTGTTTTCAACGGCAATATCTGCAAGGGTTTTTTTACCCATTCCTGCACCCGGCATTCCTGCGCCTGATTTTTTACTTATGATATTGTAAAGCTCATTAGGCGTAATCTTATTTATTGCTGCAATTTCTGCCAATGTTTGGTTTATATTCTCAAATTTTATTTTATTGGCTATCAGTTTTTCTTCAATTTTTTCGATTGGCATATTGTTTAATTGCACGACCAATTCGGTTAAAGTTAGTAGTTCAGCATGTGCGATTGGAGGTGTCGATTCTTCGTTTTCCCAAGAGCTTTTTAAATATTCGCCCAAATCCATGACCGAACTAAAGGGGGGAACTGAAAATAGGATCCCCAAAAATATAGCGATAGTTAGAATAGTTGAAATAAAAAGTTCACGTTTTTTATTTAAACCATTTTGAGTCTTATTTTTCAGATAAGAAACAAAAGTTTTCCAGTTAGCTGTAAATAAGTGAAAAATTGAAAGGATGACAAATAGATAGGAAAAGATGGTATGAATAGCTTGCCATTCATCTTTTGAAAAACCGGCAAACCTCCAATTAACCCATTGTGCTATTCTCCCGGCTGGAGCTAAATAGAGCACAATCCCGGTTAAAAAAATGATGATGAATGAATAAGTCAATCCGAAACTGATAAATGCCCTCCAGCTAAATTTCTTACTTGTATTGGTCATTGTTGTATTTTTATAAGGTAAAAAGTTAGACGTAATTTTTTTTGCAAAAGTACAAATATTAAAATATACAATAAGTTAAATATGTTAAAAGATGCTAAAATCAAAGCGTATATTTCTGGCAATTGAAATTCAACCTCAAACTGATTTTATGAGTGCAATCGAACAATTAAAGAAGGGTTTAAGTCATGAGCGAATTAAGTGGGTGAGACTAATAAATATGCACCTTACGCTTAAGTTTTTTGGAGAAACGCATTCAGAAAAAATTAATTCCATCATTTTAAATCTTGAGAATCTTTTATATCCAAAGACAAAATTTGAATTCGATATTGAAAAAGTAGGGATTTTTGGCTGCATTTATCAACCAAAGTTGATTTGGGCAGGAATATCAAATGATGTAAAACTGAAAGAACTTGAAAAGGATATCAATACGAATCTTGAAAAGATTGGATATGTCAATGATCGCCAGAATTTTGTACCCCATTTAACTTTAGGAAGGATAAAACAACTAAATGATAAAATATTGTTTCAAAAAATTATACAAAAACATCAGGACTTAACATTTCAAAAAGTGGAGGTTGATAAAATTTATTTGTATGAAAGCATATTAAAAAGCACTGGTCCGATTTATACAGTTTTACATGAATTTCCGTTAAAGGCATAAAAAAAGAGGCTCAAAGGCCTCCTTTCTACTTAATTCTGCAGTTTCACTACTTTTCTTCGTTTTTCTTCTCAATGAAGTAATTGATAATTAATCCTGATCCACCGAAAAGGAAAATCATTGAAAAATAAGCTACTTCTTCATCTAAGGGTGTGGCATATTCAAGGATATTCCCTAATAAAATACCAATGGCAACTCCTACAAATAGCATCCCGAATTTAAGGGTTGTTGAACTTGTTTTTTTAGAGATGAAAAATGAGGCATCTACCCCTTTTTCTAATAATGCCATTCTTTCTTTTCTACGTATTCCCAGATAAACGATGGCGAATATAAACCCGAATATTACTGTGAGAATAAATGCTGCTCCTACTTGTTCGCTCATGACTTTAAATTTTTAGTTAAACAATGCGTTTTCTACTCATATGACGCAAGATTATTTATTGGGTTACGAATGGTTCAAAATCAGTATTATTAATGCTAGTAATAAGCTTAGAACTTATATTCCTGAATCCACCATCTTAAAAATACTTTTTACCGATTTCCTATAGCCTAAAAATATTTCTGATTGTATATTGTAACGAATTTCAATTATTGTAGTCTAATCATGTGAATGATGCAACAGAAAGATTTATATTATATAGATAAGGTTCTGAATGGAGAAACCGCAGCTTTTGCCGAATTGATCAATCGACATAAGGCAATGGTTTTCACAATCGCGAACCGAATCTTAAAAAGCAGGGAGGATGCAGAAGAAATTGCGCAAGATGTATTTTTAAAAGTCTTTCAATCTTTAAAAAATTTTAAAAGAGAGGCTAAATTTTCTACATGGGTATACAGAATCGCTTTTAATACGGCTGTTTCTAAAACCAGGAAAAAAAGTCTTGAGGTATTGGCTATTGATGATCACATTATAGAAAATTATACCTTTGATGAAATTCTGGATGAAACTGGTGGTTTGAGCCTAGATGATAAAAAGAGATATTTTGAGATGGCCCTAAAGAAAGTACCTGAAGAAGACAACCTGTTATTAACAATGTTTTATCTAGAAGAACAAACAATAGAAGAAATAAGTGAAATTACCGGCCTATCGGTATCAAATGTTAAAGTTAAACTTCACCGCACCAGGAAGAAACTTTATGAGCATATAAACGTTATGCTTAAATACAGGATAGGCGAATTGATATGAAGGAGGAAATTATGACAAACATGGATTTTTTAAAAGACGATCTATTGAAGAGGATGCTCACAAAAGCTTCATTGGATCAACCATCGGCTGACTTTACAGCAGGGGTAATGAATCGTATTAAATTAGATTTGGCCAGCAAGAATGCAAATCAACCAATTTTAAGTTTAAAATATTGGTTATTGATTGGACTTGGTTTTATTGCAGCGAGTTTTGTACTTTTCGGCCTTGATTGGTCGTTTATAAATGGGATATTTGGTGGGGTAAATATGGAAAATGTTCAACTTCCAAGCCTATCTTTTAATATTTTTAATAGCCTTCAAGCCATATTTAAAGACTTTCATGTATCGCCGATTATAATAATAAGTTTAGTAGCCGTATTTTCATTAATTATTTTGGATAAAATCTTAAAAAAATCATTTTCAACACATATCTTTTTATTGATCTAAAGTATCAGTATTTATAGAAATGTGGTACTTCCTCAAATAATTGAAACTAAAATATCTGAAATCCTGACATCTCAATATCGAAAGAGGTCAGGATTTTTTTTTGTTCGATTTCATGTGTTAATAATTTTGATTTTAATGGTCACATAACTTGTCCCGATTTTTCGGTAGAATATCCATTATTAATATTCGTAGTGAGTATGAACAACGGTAGTATGGATATTTCATGCTTTTTAAAATAAAAGAAGTTGAATTAATAGACATTTAGTACTATTTTTGCCGCCTAAGCTTTTAACAATGAATATGAACCACATCGAAGACGAATCAAAGAAGAAAACATCATTAAACTTTATCGAACAACTGATCGAAAAAAATATCAGCGAAGGTAAAAACGGCGGAAGGGTACATACCCGTTTCCCTCCCGAACCCAATGGTTATTTACATATCGGACATGCAAAATCAATCTGTTTAAACTTTGGTTTAGCAAAGAAATATAATGGACTGACCAATCTTCGATTTGATGATACAAATCCAGCTAAGGAAGATGTAGAGTATGTTGATTCCATTATGAGAGATGTAAAATGGTTGGGTTTTGATTGGGAAGATCGATTATATTATGCTTCTGATTATTTTGATCAATTATACGATTGGGCAGTGTTAATTATTAAAAAGGGAAAAGCTTATATTGATGATCAATCTACTGAAGAAATGAGCTCGCAGCGTGGTACACCTTCTAAGCCAGGTATTGAAAGCCCATATAGAAATAGAAGTATCGAAGAAAATTTAGATTTGTTCCAACGTATGAAAGATGGCGAGTTTCCTGACGGAGCCAGAATTTTACGTGCAAAAATCGACATGGCTTCTCCTAACATGCAATTACGCGATCCGGCCATGTATCGTATAAAGAGAGCGCACCATCACCGAACGGGAGATAAATGGTGCATCTACCCCATGTATGATTTTGCTCATGGACAATCGGATTATATTGAAGGTATTACAAATTCAATTTGTACCCTCGAATTCGAGGTACATCGTCCGCTTTACGATTGGTATCTGGATCAAATTATTGAAGGAGATTATCGACCTGTACAAACTGAGTTTGCTCGATTGAATTTGACTTATACCATAATGAGTAAACGTAAGCTTTTACAGTTAGTTGAAGAAAACTTAGTGAATGGTTGGGATGATCCTCGAATGCCAACAATTACCGGTTTAAGAAGAAGGGGTTATACACCTGAATCAATTCGTAATTTTGCCGATATTATCGGAGTAGCTAAACGTGATAACGTAATTGATGTTGCCTTACTTGAGTATAGCATTAAAGAGGATTTAAATAAAAGAGCTAATCGAGTAATGGCGGTTTTAGATCCCATTAAAATTGTAATTACCAATTATCCTGAAGGTCAGTTTGAAGAACTTGAAGCTACCAATAATCCGGAAGATGAGTCGGCAGGAAAAAGAACATTGTATTTCTCACATGAGTTATTAATAGAAAGAGCGGATTTTATGGAAAATCCCTCCGGTAAATTTTTTAGATTAGCACCTGGAAATGAAGTTAGACTTAGATATGCTTATGTAATTAAATGTAATGAGGTTGTTAAAAATTCGGAAGGTGAAATAATTGAAATTCTTTGTACTTACGATCCGGATACAAAGAGCGGAAGTGGAATACCTCTGACACGAAAAGTTAAAGGAACCATCCATTGGTTGTCGGCCCCACATGCAATTCCTGCAGAAATAAGGCTTTACGATCGTTTATTTCTCAATGAAAACCCAGATCTAGTGGAAGAAGATAAGGATTTTAAATCAAACCTTAATCCTGACTCACTTCAAATTGTAAATGGTTATGTTGAACCTGTTTTAGCCGATGCCATTCACGAATCAAAATACCAATTTGAGCGAAATGGTTATTTCTGCGTTGATTTGGATTCTAAACCTGATAAGCTTGTTTTTAACAGAACCGTTTCCCTAAAAGATTCGTGGGCAAAAATGAATAAAGACCAATAAAGAATCTTTTATTGGAATCCTTATTAGTCTTTATAATGCAAATTTCACTTCTAATTGTAAATTTATCATTGAATGGCTATGGATAATCTAAGCGTTTAAAGTATTTCTATTAATGATGAATAGCACTTTTTCATGACAGAATATTGGCCATTCGGATTTTTAAATATTTGACTGAACTATAATTTTTGCATGCTTGTCCATAATAACCTACCATTAGTATATACAAGTCATTATAATTGAATAGTATTGTTAAATTTATTGATTAAACTTAATAAATTTAGCTATGAAGAAACTTAGTCTTATATTTATTTCCCTGATTTTTATAACATCAGCCGCTAATGCCCAACTCACTGCTTTCACTCCAGAAGATGCTTTATTAGTTAGGTCATACAGTTTGGTCGATTTAACTGATAATGGAAATTATGCTGCGGGTTTTATAAGAACAATGAAGGATCGCCAGAATATTGATCATAAGCGATATGGTGATGCTAATTATATTGCACCGAATTATAGTGAACTGGTTATTATTAATACTGAAACAAAGGAGCAAATATTTCCATTTAAGGAAAAAGGAATTTTTGGTAGTCTAAAGTGGTCTCCGGATGGGACTTGGCTTGCAATTATTAAATACGAAGATCCACTATTTGTTCTTTATATTTATGATATTGAGAAGCAAAAATTACAAAAAGTAAAGCCGGAACTTAAATATCCAATCGCCTCTAACTCGCAATTATTATGGAATAAAAAAGATGAATCGATCATTTTATCGTTACGCGAAAATACTTGGTCTAAAAAAGCTGACTCACTCTTTAAGGAAGCTACCATTGGACCCATTACTGTTTATGATTCAAAACAGCCTTTTTTGAAATGGGATGCTATAAGAATCCATAATAATCTTAAAATTTTGGCAAGCGTGGATCCTAAAAATTCAAAAGTAGAATTCTTAACAAAAGAAGGTACTTATAGTGATATTAGAATTTTGGAAGATGGATCTGATCTGGTTTTTATTCAGAACTACCCTATAAAAACAGTGTATGAAAGAGAAGGTGGTTCTGAATTTGAATTGGTGAAATTGAAGCTTTCAAATAAGGAGAGAACGATCCTTGAGAAAAAATATAAGGCTGCTAAATCATTTAGATGGGATGATAAGAATTTGAAATATGCTTATGCTGATTCTGGGAAGGTTTTTGTGCGAAATATTTATGAAGAAAAAGCTAAACTAATTTCGTTTGATACTACTGAAATTATACTGACTGATACTTCGAAAGTTAAGTTTTCGGTTGAACAGTGGAGTCCTGATAATAAAAATGTTCTTGTTTCTTCTAAAAAGGGTTATTGGCTCATTAATTCAGAGAATAGCCTAACAAAAATGGTTTATGAATTTCCTGAGAATAAAGAAAAGGAAGCAGAGTTAAATATTGTAAGCTGGAGTCCTGATGCAAAATACTGGTTTATGTCTTATTCAGCGAAGGATAAATGGGATAGAGGGCTGTTTAAATACGATATTGTTAATATGAAAATGGAGGAGCTATTTAAGGATTCTAATTTATACTCAAGATGGAAAATGTCCAAAGATGGAAGTAAGTTTTTTTATAATTTTTCGGATGGTGACCAACCAGATAATTTTTTTAAACAGGCAAGTGATTTTAGAAGTCGTACACAATTAACTGACCTAAATCCCTGGATTAATACTAAAAAATTAACTAAAAGCGAACTCGTAAAATATAGGGACTCTGATGGGAAAGAGTTAAATGGAATTTTGTATTATCCTGTAAATTATGATTCTACAAAGAAATATCCGCTCGTTTGTGAGATTTATGAAACTTTTTTCGATAATGGTTATAGTTTGTCTATGAACTTAATTTCAAATGCCGGGTTTTTTGGATTTAAGCCATCCGTTAATCTTGAAAAAGGTTATCCTGGAGAAGCTTGGATTAAAGGAATTACTGCGGGTATAAACAAATTAATTGATCAAGGTCTTATTGATGAAACAAAATTAGGAGTACACGGAACAAGTTACGGTGGTTATGCTACTTCCTTATTGATATCCCAAACTAATCGTTTTGCTGCCGCTATTAATATCTCAGGCAAAGTAAATATTATTAGTTTTCTGGGTGATAGCCCTCGTATTGGAACGAGAAATTATGCAGCCGCCGAAAATGGGCAGGATAGAATTGGAGAAACCCTTTGGGATGCTCCCCTCAAGTATATAGCCACATCTGCTGTATTGTTTGCCGATAGAATTAATACCCCTCATCTTCTTCTCACTGGCGAAGGTGATTGGAATGTTCCTGCGGTTAATTCACGAGAATTGTATTATGCATTAAGGAGGTTAGGCAAAGAAGTGATGTGGGTTAATTACTATAATGGTGGTCATGGAGCTGGCAATGCTAGTAATGAAAGTGATTTTTATGATTATTGGGACAGAATAATCAACTGGTATAATACTCATTTCGAAAAATCAGGAAAAGAAACCAAATAATTAATTAAATACTAAGCCATGAAAAAGTTGTTAGTCTTACTTCTTGCATTACTACTAAATGTTGAAATGTTTTCTCAAAAAAATAATACAAAAGCAAATGAGTATGCGGAAAAAACCTATGCATTAAATTATTTAAGTAATGAAAAAACAATAATGAAATTCGGGAAAATTTCCGATGCCATTTGGTCATACGCTGAATTGGGGATGCAAGAATTTAAATCGTCAGCACTTTTAGCTTCTACCTTGGAAGCCGAAGGATTTACTTTAGAAAGAGGTGTGGCAGGGATGCCAACTGCTTTTGTGGCCTCCTATGGATCAGGAAAGCCTGTTATTGCAATTTTGGGCGAATTTGATGCGTTACCTATGATTTCTCAAAAAGGTAGAGTTTCTAAACAGGAGCCATTAATTAATGGAGCTCCCGGACATGGGTGTGGACATAATACGATGGGCACAGCCGCTACTGCTACTGCAATTGCTATAAAAGAAGCGATGATAAAATTCGGCTTTAAAGGCACGATTCGTGTTTATGGATCTCCTGCTGAAGAAACAATTATAAGCAGACCGTATATGATCAAAGCGGGGCTATTTGAAGACGTTGATTTTGTTATAGATAATCATAGTAGTAGCGAATTCAGTACAGAATATGGGGTAAGTGGCAATGCGATAATTTCTACTTTTTTTACATTTAAAGGAAAAACGGCTCATAGTGCGGGGGCACCTTGGTCAGGAAGAAGTGCTTTAGATGCAGTTGAGATTATGAACGTTTCTACTAATTATTTAAGGGAGCATTTGTTTTACACTGAGCGAATGCATTATGTGATTACTGCCGGTGGTGAAGCCCCTAATGTTGTTCCTGATAAAGCTACTGTGTGGTATTATATTAGAAATAGTGATGATAAAGTTGAGGAAATGTTTGAAAGAGTTTTGGATTGTGCAAAAGGTGCTGCTCTTGCAACAGGAACGGAACTGTTCGAAGTTCGTACTATCGCTGCTGCACATCAGAGGCATTCAAATAAGGGTATGGCTGAACTATTGCAAAGAAATATGGATCTTATTGGAATGCCGGCATGGACCGAAGAAGAAAATGAATTTGCAAAAGCATTACAGAAGGAACTTGGTCAAGAAGAAAATGGAATGCCAACGAAAATTAAAGAATTTAAAGCATCAAAAGAAACATTTGTTGGAGGTGGTTCATCAGATGTGGGGGATGTGACTTTAGTGGCACCAACAGCATCTCTTCGTTTCCCGGGTGGAGTTCCAGGAGGGATTAGTCATCATTGGTCAAATGTAACTGCTAACTTTGGCTCAACTGCATGGAAAGGTTTAAATGCTGGTGCCAAAGTAATGGCTGCTTCAGCGATAGATTTATTTATGAATGAAGAATTAAGAAACGCTATTATAAAAGAGTTTAAGGATTATTCAATAAAACATCCATATAAGTCATTTTTACCGAAAGATGCAAAACCGCCAGTCGATTTAAATCAGGAATTGATGGAAAAATGGGCACTTGAGCTAGCGAAGTATTATATAGAAGTAAAGTAAGAGGATAAATAAATAAATTAAAAAGCCTTCAGAAAATTCTGAAGGCTTTTTTGAGGTCTCGAGCGGATTCGAACCGCTGTGGAAGGTTTTGCAGACCTCTGCCTAGCCACTCGGCCACGAGACCAATTTGAGAGTACAAAGATAATTATTTTCCTATATACATATTGTTAGTTTTTAAGGCTTATTTTGATTCTTTAATTCTTCAATACAATTCGGGCAAAGGCAGTATTCATAATTAGTATTTAATTTTGCCAATTGATTAGAATCTAATCCAATTTCATAACACCAACATTTATTTGATTTAGAGCATGAAAATTTTTTTTTGCATTTGGGACAAATTTCTTTTTCTTCCAGTTCCATTTTATAGTTTAATAGTTAAACTTACGTTTTTAATTTTTCCACCAAGAGGTGGATTTAGCTTTGAAATTTTAACAGTCATATTTTTAGTATTCGGAAAATTATGTTTTAGGGAGCTTAATATTCGTCTCCCGGCATTTTCTAAAAGTTTTGATTTAATTTCCATCTCTTTTTTAACAATCGAATAAACTTCTAGGTAATTTATTGTTTTTGTTAAATCATCTGTTTCTTCAGCAAGACTTGTTTCAGTCTCAATGAAAAGGTCAACAATAAATTTTGTACCTATAATTTGCTCTTCCTTAAAACAACCATGATAAGCAAAAAACTCCATTCCTTCAATTGATATGATTGACATATATGTTCTAATTTATTTGTTGAATTGCTTTTCTAATTCTCCTAACTGTCTCATCTGCAGTTAGAATATGGGCTATTTCAAACACTGATGGACCTTGAGATGAGCCAACTAAAGACAATCTTAATGTATTCAACACTTGTCCCATATTATATTGTTTTTCCTCAATATGTTGTTTAAAAGCACTCTCTAAGGCAATTGGATTGAATTCTTGTATGTTTGATATGAGTAGTATTATTTCTTCTAACATTTGTGGGGTATCCTCTTTCCAGCGTTTCTTAATAATTTGTGGATCATAGCTAATTGGTGCTTGGAAAAAGTAATGGGTCAGCTCCCAAAAATCTGATATGAAAGTTGCCCGATCTTTGATAAGATCTATTATTTTTAGGATTGGAAATTCAATTGAGTTGATGCCTTTTTCCTCTAAGATTGTTGAAAAAATAGAAGCTATTTCTATACTGGATTTTTTTTGTAAGTACTGATGATTAAACCATTTAGCTTTCTCCAGATCAAATTTTGAACCTGATTTACCTATACGATCAAGACTAAATAATTGTATTAGTTGTTCTTTAGTAAATATTTCCTGATTGATACCAGGATTCCAACCGAGTAATACCAAAAAGTTTAAAAAAGCTTCCGGAAAATAACCGGCTTCACGGAAGCCTGAAGATTTTTCGTAAGTGTCTGAATTAACCCAATCTAAGGGAAATACTGGAAATCCTAAACGATCACCGTCACGCTTACTTAATTTACCTTTTCCGTCCGGTTTAAGTAAAAGTGGCAGATGTGAGAAGAGAGGCATTTCTTTCTCCCAGCCAAAGTACTTATATAGTAAAATATGTGAAGGGGTAGAATTTGTCCATTCTGAGCCTCGTATAACATGGGTAATTTGCATTAAATGATCGTCGACAACGTTAGCTAGATGATAAGTTGGCATTCCATCGGATTTAAATAAAATCTTGTCATCTAATTGAGAGGAATGAAAATTAAATTCACCCAAAACCGTATCATTAAAAGTTATAACCTCATCATCAGGTAGTTTTAATCTTATAACATAAGGCTCTTTATTAGAAAGTTTTTGTTCAACAATTTGAGATGAAAGGGTTAATGAGTTTTTCATATTTATACGCGTAATTGCGTTGTATTGCTGAACTGGATTCTTCTCACTTTGTAGTAGTTCACGCATTAGGTCTAGCTCTTCGGAGGTATCAAAAGCATAGTATGCATGACCCTTTTGTATTAATTGATCTGCATATTGTTTATATATGGTTTTACGTTCTGATTGGCGATAGGGACCAAATTGACCGCCTTGCTCTATTCCTTCATTAGGATCAATTCCAAGCCAATGTAAAGCTTGGATAATGTATTCTTCCGCTCCCGGAACGTATCTGTTTTGATCTGTATCTTCAATTCTTAGAATAAAGTCCCCAGCATGCTTTTTAGCAAATAAATAATTAAATATTGCAGTTCTAACACCACCAATATGTAAAGGTCCAGTCGGGCTTGGAGCAAATCTTACACGTACTCTTTTAGTCATCGTGAAATATTTTATTGTGCAAATATATAAATAAACGCTCTTGGCATGCAGTGTTGAGGCAATCTTCTGGGATTTGGATATTTTTATCTAAATATTAATTTAATTTTAAATATTTTTATGACAGAAATAATTTGCATGATCAATAATACTATTGATCGTATTATACACAAAAAGAAGCAGTTAAAGATAAGAGACTACAGAAAAAGATCTTTCTTTAGCAAATCTGGGTGGCATTTTTAAAGAATTTTTTAAATTGCAAGCTAAATAGTGAATCCTTAAGAGTTTCCATTAGCGAAAAATTTAAAAAAATTAGTAACCCTATCAAAAAAAAATAGTATAAACTGATATAAATATTAAAAATTTAAACATAAGTCAACATTCAAGAGAATTATTCGGAATTTTTAAGCTATAGTAAAAATGAGTACAATTGTTTTAAGAAATAGAAACGAGAGTCTAAATCGAATTGAAAGTTTCGTAGAGCATATTTGCGTTGGGTTCAATATTAATGATACGTTTCTGGGAAACATGATTATCGCAGTTTCGGAGGTTGTAAATATTATAGAAGCTAAGAACTTGGGAGTAAAAATCTCTTTCAAGAACGAGCAAAAAGAATTCTCATTTGTCTTTGAAGACTTTTCAAATGAATTAGATCTTACCCTTTTTAGTAATGATCGGGAATTGTTAACTGAAACCCGATCAGAGACGGATAATTCTCTTTTTATGATAAATGCTTTATGTGATGATTTAATTGTTGATAGTATAGAACGAGTGATTGTTTTAACTTTTATTAATGAAGGGGTGGCAGAGAAACTATCAAGACATAGAAAAAATTACCTTAATAATTACTTAAATCAACAACTAAAAGTAAATTGAGCATAACGAAAACTCTGGTACCGAAAATCTATTTTTTTTACGAAAATATCGAATATAAAGTAAAGGGTATTAAAGAGATACGGCTTTGGCTTATTGCATGTGCTGCTTCTGAGAGTAAAAAGATTGGGGAGCTAAATATTATTTTTTGTGATGATAATTATCTATCAAAAATAAATAAAGAATATCTTAAGCACAATTATTTGACTGATGTCATCACATTTGATAATTCAGAAAATAAGGGTATTCTGTCCGGAGATGTTTTTATCAGTATTGAAAGAGCTAAGGAAAATGCAGTATTGTATAAGCAAACAACAACAAAAGAAGTTAGAAGGTTATTGATTCATGGGCTACTTCATTTAATAGGATATTCTGATAAAAGTGCGATTGCTAGGAAATTAATGAGTGAACTAGAAGACGCTTATTTAGATAAAGTGTAATAAGAATTATCCCTCCACAAAATTGCATATTTTAACTTTAAGGTTTTCCCTAATAGTGGTTATAGTGTAAATAAATAAGATTAATATCTGATATATTCTAAAAGAAAATGTTGCATAGTTTCTTAATAGGCAACGGATAGACTAAAATTTAGGATTTGTAAAGTCATATATATAACTTTGAAAAAAGTTATAAAGTTTCACGTGGAACATAATTATGTTTAAAAAATACGATATTATTGTTGTTGGAGCCGGGCATGCAGGTTGCGAGGCCGCAGCTGCAGCTGCGAATTTGGGATCTTCCGTCCTATTAATTACAATGAATATGGAGAACATGGCTCAGATGTCATGTAATCCTGCGATGGGTGGTATCGCTAAAGGCCAAATAGTTCGTGAAATTGATGCATTAGGAGGATATTCAGGAATCGTTACAGATCATACAATGATTCAATTCCGTATGTTGAACAAATCGAAGGGTCCTGCTATGTGGAGCCCAAGGGCACAAAGTGATCGTATGCTTTTTTCAAGAAAATGGAGAGAGATATTAGAAAACCAACCAAATTTAGAATTTTGGCAGGATATGGTTACAGAGATAATTGAAAAGGATAATCGTATAGTAGGCGTTAAGACAGGAATGGGTCAAGTGATTAATGCATTGGCTGTCATTCTGACCAATGGTACATTTCTAAATGGCAAAATTCATATTGGAACAAAAACTTTTGGTGGCGGTAGAATAGGAGAAAGAGCTTCAGTTGGGTTAACTGAATCGTTGATAAAGATGGGATTTGAATCAAGTAGAATGAAAACCGGAACTCCTGTTCGTGTAGATGGAAGATCCCTTGATTTTGAGAAAATGGAAGAACAAAAGGGGGATGAGATTCCAGGTAAGTTTTCATTCACCAACACTCCAAAACTTCAAAAACAAAGAAGTTGTTATCTTACCTACACAAATACTTCTGTTCATGATACACTAAGACATGGCTTTCATGAATCCCCAATGTTTAGTGGGAGGATTCTGGGAATTGGGCCAAGATATTGCCCTTCCATAGAAGACAAAATTGATCGATTTTCTGATAAAGATAGACATCAATTATTTATTGAACCTGAAGGGTGGAATACGATTGAATATTATGTGAATGGGTTTTCATCGTCATTACCAGATCATATCCAATATAAAGCTCTCAAAAAAATTCCGGGATTTGAAAATGCAAAAATATTTAGACCAGGTTACGCTATTGAATATGATTATTTCCCACCTATTCAGTTAAAATATACTTTAGAAACAAAATTGATTGCAAATTTGTTTTTTGCAGGACAAATAAATGGAACAACCGGTTATGAAGAGGCCGCTTCACAAGGGATAATCGCGGGCATAAATGCACACCAGCTCACTTGTGAAAAAGAGCCTTTCATCTTAAAGAGATCAGATTCCTATATTGGGGTGTTAATTGATGATTTAATTACAAAAGGTGTAGATGAGCCCTATAGGATGTTTACATCAAGGGCTGAGTATCGTTTATTGCTTAGGCAGGATAATGCAGACATCAGATTGACAGAAAGAAGTTATAAAATTGGTTTAGCTGATGAGCAAAGAATGGAGGCTGTAAATAATAAGAATGAAAAAATAGCTGAGATTATTAATAAATTAAAGAATGTAAGCCTTGATCCTGACGATATAAATCCATATCTCATATCGAAGGATACAAACATTATTACACAAAAGACAAAAATTGCAACACTTGTTTTACGCCCTCAAGTCAATTTACCTGAATTAATTGAACATAGTAAAAAAGCAAACGATATAGTGATTAAATATGAAAATTTAGATCCAGCATTGATAGAATCAATAGAAATCCTAATTAAATATGAAGGTTATATCGTTAAAGAAAAGGAATTGGCTGATAGATTTGAGAAGTTTGAAAAGATGAAGCTGGATACTGACTTTGATTATCATAAAATAAAAGCTTTATCTTATGAGGCTCGAGAAAAACTGAATAGAATTAAACCAACTACTATTGGCCAAGCAGCTCGTATTAGCGGTGTTTCGCCATCAGATATTTCTGTTTTGGCAATACATAATGGAAAATGAAAATTGTTTCACGTGAAACGTTAGCGTATGGAAAAACTTAAAAATTGCTTGATTTGTGACTCAGATCAGAATATGATTTACTTAAAATGCAGAGATTATTTAGTTACAAAAGAAGAGTTTATATTAACTCAATGTAAAAATTGTGGTTTTGTTTTTACAAATCCTCGACCAACAATTGAAGAAATACCTCCATATTATAAATCAGAAGATTATTATTCTCATAGTGATGACAATAAGTCAATTATTTCAGGAATTTACAATATTGTAAGAAATATAAATATTAAGAATAAATTGAACCTTATTCATAAGGTTACTAAAGTACGAGGAACACTTTTAGATTATGGTTGTGGAGCAGGCTTATTTATTAAGTACGCAAGTAGCCAAGGTTGGTTAGCTAGTGGGATAGAGCCAAATAGTGATGCAAGAGCTGTAAGCAAGAAATTGGGTTTAAGTGTTGAAGCTCCTGAATTCTGGACCACAATTACTGAGCGAAAATTTGATGTAATCACCTTATGGCATGTACTTGAACATTTGCATGACATCGAATTTGTAATCCCAAAATTGAAGTCTACCCTAAATATTGATGGAATTCTAGTAGTGGCGGTCCCGAATATTGATTCCTGGGATGCAATAAAATATAAGGAGAATTGGGCAGCTTATGATGTGCCAAGGCATTTGTATCATTTCAATCCTAAAACAATTGAGAAATTATTTGGCAAATTTGGTATGAGTATTGTTAGTATTCACCCAATGAAGTACGATGCTTATTATGTGAGTATGCTAAGTGAGGGTAAGTCAGTTTTAGCTAAAGTTAAAGCAATAGTAAATGGGCTAAGATCCAATATGCATGCAAAATCTGATATGAATTATTCGAGTCTAATTTATTTTATTAAATAAAGTATCGTTAGATCTAGATTATGGAATCCTTAATGAAAAACAAGAATGTTGCTAGACGCTCCTTTTGGGTTCACCTGATAAGTACACTTTGTTCAGCAATAGTGTTGTTTTTATTGATGTTTTCATTTAATGAACAGCAATCCGATAAACATATAAAAAAGCTTTTTGAGAAAGAAATACATGAAAAAGGTGAGGTTTTAAACAAGATTGCGGATGAGATACTTGAAGCGTATTTAAATAATCAGATAAAATCATCTGAGGATTGGTCAGCTCAATTAAACACAATCAATGGAATGGTTTATCTTTTTGAGAAAGATTCATTGATTTATTGGTCGTCAAATTTAATTGATCCATCAGGTATTATCGCTCGAGATGAACAACCCATTGTGAAACTATCCAATGGCTGGTATAAAATTTCTCAGAAAAAAATTAATGATATTAGATTGATAGTAGCTCTTTTAGTGAAAAATGAGTATGAATACCATAATGAATATTTAATCCCAAATTTTATTAGTAGTGCAGCACTTAATGAGAATTATGCAATATCTGTTGAACCTAATGATCTAAATATTCACGATGATAATGGAATATTTTTATTTTCAATCATCCGAGGAAATCAAAAAGAAATTAAATCTACGCAAGCTTTAGTACTATTTATTTTCTATCAGTTATTGATTGTTTTATTACTGAGTTTAATAATTAAATTCTACAAAGCATATGGTTTCCTTGTTAGGAGAACATGGCTAATACCTTACCTGATCTTATTCGATTATTTATTAATATGGACATTCTTAAAATACGTACAAGTACCTTCTGAATTATTTGAATCTTATCTTTT
>Ga0180007_10000418_pt1 | contig 72934 bp, 52 predicted proteins | sample MM_PC_MetaG_FD_121122 | JGI IMG/M metagenome (GOLD analysis project Ga0180007, IMG submission 121122) | Groundwater microbial communities from the Aspo Hard Rock Laboratory (HRL) deep subsurface site, Sweden - MM_PC_MetaG | ecosystem: Environmental > Aquatic > Deep subsurface > Groundwater... | reverse complement strand
CCAGCAGCTCCGCAAACACCAACACCACCCCCAGCAGCTCCGCCAACACCAGCACCACCCCCAGCAGACGGAGCGCCTGGATAATAACCCAAAATTAACCCAAACTTGACAAATTAACACAACGTGATACAATTACCCTCCTACGATCAAATCTGTGATCCAATCAGGGTGATTGTGAGGGAAGAGTCCGCTTAGCTTAAATAGCTAAGCTACTCCTCTCTCTCGCTTCCAAAAAGGAAGCCTTATCACCCACCTGATATGCGAACACACAGATACCACAATCAGCAGGACTCAGAAAAAAACCTCATTCTAGGGGGAGGATCACTTGTCTTTGCAAACGGCGGCCCAACGGGAACCGGTGGAACTCATGAATCCGGTCCTACACTTGGACAGAATGAGCTTTTAACAAAAAACAACGACATTGTTGAACTAAAAGTGGAAAGAGACATACTTTCCGCAAACAACAGAAAAATCCCGCTCACTGAAATTGAAGCATGGATTCAACCCGGAACTGAAATCACCCAAAACGCACCCACAGATCAACAACTTAATGCAGCATATGACTATCTGAACTGGGAACTAACCATAGGAACCCACAGATTAAGAGGATACAGAGGAAAGGCCGGCTCACCGCAAGAAGGCAATTATTTCCTTCTTATTGTGGATGATCAAGCAAGAAACCGTGGATTAGTCACACCAGAATTTCTAGCCCCGGCAAAGAAAAGAACTGGAGGAGGCAACGTTGAAGAACTTTCAGTTCCACCAACTTCAGAAGCCTTCAATACAAAAGAAAAAGTGCCAACAATAATTCCGGGCCCGGAAGCGGTCTACTTTGAGTCAGGTGACCGTGAAAGTATTGAAAGAACATGGAATGCAATGTTTACGGAATATCACGGTTTTGATGGCTACGTAAAATCTTTCAACAAAATGAAAGTACGTCTTCAAAAAGCCGACGTTCCGGATGACATAATGGAAGATTTAAGATGGATTGGCCCAATAAACAGACTTCAGGAAGAGTTCGCATCCATGTATCAAGCCATGGATGCCGGTCGCTTTAAAAGTGGATTCAATATGAGCCCAAAATCTATTCGCAATCTAAAATTACAAACCCGCGACGACGTGTTGGCAGCTCTTGATCAGATAATCGCTGACATGGAAAAACAACGTGATAGAGCAATGAAAGAGCTTTATAAACAAATGCGCAAGGACTTCAACAAACGTTTGAAATTTCTTAAAAAAAGATGGGAAACTAAGCCTCCAAAACACTTTGAAGACCTCAAAGACAATTACCTAAACACAATTGATGCCGTTCTCAAACAAATAAAAAACAATTTAACGGACGACGAACCATTCCAAGAATACATTGCTGTCTATCAAACAATTAAAAAACTTGAAGACCAATACGCTTACGCAAAAGAAGCAAGGTCCAACGAAATCTCAATTGATCAGCTGGAACGAGAATACGAAGCGCTTGTGGAAAAGAAGAAAAATGATATTGATCCAAAAGCTAAAGAGTTGTCACAAGAAGCAGCAGCAACGCTTTCAGAACTTGAAGAACTTGAAAGAATAATTAAAAACAATTCCTACATTGAAGAAGATTATAAAAAGAATGAACTTGAAACACTTGAGAAACAAAAAAACATTATTAGAGATTGGGGCAACATTTCCAACATATATGATGACATTTTTAGTGACGAAGAATATTTCAGGAACGAAAAAGGAGAAAAAATTCTCTTCAAATCCGGTGACAAGCCCAAATTCCAAATACAACAAGGTCTCAGACTCCAACTGAATGCCCTAAAAAGCGGAGCAATGGACAAAGGAGACACAATCAGCTTTGCTAATGGACTCCACGAAGCCTTTGAAAAATACGACAAATTATTAGATGAGACCAGAGATAACGGGATGTATGAAATCAAAATCGCAAGAAATAAAATTTCCAGTTACATAGAATTATATAAAAATATTCCAGAACCAGGTTCAGGATACGAATGGCAATTCATTTCACTTCAAAACGTAAAACGTGCCGGAGAAATAATCAAAGAATGGGCAACCAGAAGATATAATCGTGACCAAAATCTGCGTTTAGGTAAAACCGTATTCAAGGTATTAAAACCACTAGAAAATCTTCCTTACGTACAAACACTTCCAAACGAGTTCGACAAAATGAAAGAACAAGCGGAGCAAGAGGAAGTTAACCACTATAAGGACATTTACGGGAACAAAGACGCCTGGCAAATACAAGATGTCGCTAGGACAACAAACAACCAGGACGAATTGAAAGCTTGTTTGTATTTGTTGGCTGACAGAGGAAGAATCCGCTGGGATGACCCCGGTCTTCTAAAACAATTTAACAAATTCCAAGACCAAATTGTTTTTGACGAAGACATTTCAGTAGAAACATTAGACATGAGCCGCTTCATGAGCCGCCTCCAAAAAGTAGTGGGTGTGCTTTGGGACTACGACACCTTTAATGAATGGTACAACACAAACAACTCAAATTATGAAAGCGGCAAACAAAAAAATGAAGAAAGAATGAATAGAATCGCCGAATATTCTGGAGGTCTTCAAAGACACTTGAAAGGCTTATTGAAGCGCTACAAGGAAAAAGGTGAAGCAGCAAAAGTCGACCCTCACGAATACGAAGAAGCTGTCGATTATTCTATTATCTACGGAAAAATGACTGGAGAAGCTAAACTTTATTATCTCATCCAAGGGATCGCAACCGGCCTCCTAAGCGCCGACCGCGGATCCGCCATTAACTCAAAACGTATCAACAACTATCCTGTAATTGACTATTTTGGTTCAAGTACAGCCAGAGGTGAAAAACCAAACTTAAAAGATATTCGTGAGGTTGCAGCACTCAACTGGGAAGACAACGAACCCGGCCCAATGTATTTAAACTGGTTTGAGACACAGGCAATGCGTCTGCAGCGTGTTCAAACTCGTATTGATAAAGTGTTTACCGGGGGACAAACACTGGACCATGACGACTCGACAGCTTTCTTAGCCTACGTCAACGACTCCACCGCAACAGAAATCCTCCGTAAACAGTCAAATGGATACACACTCCCTATGACCGGTATGCAAAACTGGACCGTCGCACACTTGCAATTTATGGACAGCGCTGCTTTCAACGAATACGACAAAAAGGATGATACAAGAGACGACCTAGTAAGATTCGTTTCCCAATTTGTCACCATGGATGCAATCACCTCAGAACGCATGTACAAAAACCAAACCTTCTTCAGATGGGGAAGTTCCGGTGCATACGAATCAGTGCCTCGTGCAGTTGGAGCATACACAAGTATGTTTAAACGCGGAAATGACTACACAGTTCGCAAAAACATGGAAACTTGCCGCTCTTACGTCCGTGAACTTGACCCGGATTTCTTTGATCCATTATTCAACGGCACCATAAAGAGCAACGAGCAAGTAAAACAATTTGTTGAAAATCTAAAGAAAAAATACGAAGGCAAAAAGATATTTGGAGATGCAACAGACAGCATAAACACGGTAGATGACCTATACAAAGCAGCCGGTGCTTATACTCGTTTCTTATTTAGTGAAAATCCGGAAATCGCCTCACGAATGCTACAAAAAGTCCGTGATGACCAAGCAAAAAACGGAGCCAAAGAAAACATGGATAAACTTAAAAAAGCACAAGTGAAGTACAAAAACGAAGCATGGAAAACCACCGGAGTAACGCCTCCACCTTGGGGTGAAACATTATGGTACGTTGGTCCAGATCATGCTGAACGCATACAAAACCCGGCAAATAACAACTCTTGGTTTGGCTCCGGAGAAGAGCAACAAGCTGCTTAAGACTTAGCAGGCAAACTTCTTTCGCAAATTTCCTTAAGCACCATTTTCTTAAACTCATCTTTCCCGTAAACCTCCTGTTTTTTGCTGTGATAATTCCGAGCGGCAACCATTTTTTCAGCCACCTCCTTTTCCCCAATCACCAGCATCCAAGGAATCTTCATTTTCTCCGCATTGCGTATCTTCTTACCCAAACTTTCGCTATTATCATCCACTTTAACTCTCACCCCTTCAGCCGCCAAATCATCCGCAACTTCCCGCGCATACCCCATAAAATTATCAGAAACAGGCAATACAGTTACTTGCACAGGCGCCAGCCAAGTTGGGAAAGCCCCCGCAAAATGCTCAATCAAAAAGCCAATAAACCGCTCATGAGTGGACAAAGGTGCTCTGTGAATACAAAGCGGAGTTTTATCTTTTCCGTCCTTGTCCACATAAGTAAGCCCAAACCTCTTTGGCACCGCAAAATCCAGCTGATTCGTCGCCAGTGTAAATTCACGCCCAATCGCCGACCAAATTTCAACATCAATCTTGGGCCCGTAAAACGCCGCTTCGCCCTCGGCCTCACTAAACTTAACCCCGGACTTTTTCATGACTCTTCGAACATCCTCTTCCGTCTGAATCCAAAGCTTCTCCTCATCCACATACTTTTTACCCAGACCCTCTTTGTCATGCAAAGAAAGCCGCATCTCGTACTTTTCAATCCCGAAAATCTCAAAATATTTTTTGTAAATATCAATAACTGCTAAAAACTCATCCTGAAATTGCTCTTCAGTGCAGTAAATATGCGCATCATTCATACACATTGACCTAACCCTCATAAGCCCAAAAAGTGCCCCGCTGTCCTCAAACCGGTAGCAATGTCCATACTCCGCAAACCTAACCGGCATCTCCCGGTACGACCGCATTTTCCCGCCAAAAATCAAATGATGATGAGGACAATTCATTGGCTTCAAATAGTATTTCTCATTGTCCATTTCCATTGGCGGATACATACTTTCCGCGTAGTAGGGAAGGTGACCGGATTTTTCATATAGCTCGCCCTTTGTAATGTGCGGCGTCCGAACTCTGTCATACCCTCCGCTGTATTCAACCTCTTTAGCCAATTTTTCAAGTTCCTCCGCAATCACAGCACCGTTCGGCATCCAAAGCGGCAACCCGGCCCCAACTTCCTCACTCATCATATAAATCTCAAGCTCCCTCCCAAGTTTCCTATGATCCCGCTTCTCAGCCTCTTCAAGCATTTGCAAATGTGCCTGCAAATCCTCCTTAGTCTCAAAACAAGCCCCATAAATTCTCTGCAATTGGGGATTTTTCTCATCCCCGCGCCAATAAGCTCCGGCAATTTTCATGAGTTTCACAGCTCCAATCTTCCCGGTATCCTCCGCATGCGGCCCCTCACACATATCCACAAACTTTACCTTCCCGTTTTTGTCCACATTTTCATAAAATGAAATCTCCTGGCCTTCCGCAGCAAACTCCCGCGCAAGCTCTTCCTTAAACGGTTGCCTCGCTTCCTTCAAAAACTCAAAAGTCTTTTCAGCCGGCTCAACTTTACGCTCAAACCTCTGTTTCGCTTTCATTATTTCCTTCATTTTCTTTTCCAAAATTGAAAGATCCTCCGGGATCAGAGTCCTGGGCAATTCAAAGTCATAATAAAACCCGTCGGCAATTACAGGACCAATTCCAAGTTTAGCCTCGGGAAACATATCTAAAACGGCCTGCGCCAAAACATGCGCCGCACTGTGCCTCATTGCATGAAGTTTGTCTTCTTTATTCATAGAAATCTTGGTTACAAAGAATTAAAGCAAAAATCGGACTCACTTGTGAAGTCAATTGTGTTTTGCATTCACAAACGACCTCACCCTCTTAAGGTGGCTTTAGTGGTCGTACTTGTGTTTATGATCTTCATCATTTTTAGCATAGCAATAAATGAGTTTAACTGTCAAAACCCAAACAAAACCTTGACAAAACAGGTTTGGAAGTGCATTATGAAGTCGCATTAACCACTCACCTAATGTCAGAAGCAGCAAAACAAGCTGAAATAGTAGTAACCCCAGCAGATGAGGCAAGATTTGCCGCAATAGCTGAAGCAGCAGGTCTATTTGATATAGACGCAAGAAAAAACGTTCAAGCTGCCTTTCAGAGAATCACGGAGGAACTAGACAATCCTTCTAAGTGAATCCGGCCCAATAATTAGCCCGCGCAATTGCTTTAAGGTTTTTTGTATTCTCAAAAGTTGCACAAAACTTTTTAAACAATAGTCCAAAACCACTACAGGTTCTTGTTCACGATAATAATCAATTGCTCTTCCGGTACCTCCTTCCTCAAGTTCAATTTCATTAAAAAGCTTCATTATTGGCCCGGCAATATGTTTGTTCATATGACCAATAACAAGTTTCAACAAAAGCATCTGCCTAATCCCTAATGCTCTAGCATCATCCGGAGTCATACTTTTAAGATTTAAACGACTCTCAAATTCCTCATACGCATCAACTTGCGCCTTTACTTTTTCTACAAACTCAACCGCTTCCAACTTTTCAGGTGAAGCTTCAATATCCAAAAGTTCCTCCCTAAGCCTCTTGCTAGCCTCCGTTTCACGCCCAACTGACTGATAATTTTCCTGAATAAAAACAATATCATCTTGAAGCTCGCTATCTGAGACAATTCGTTTACAAACATGTTCCAAATCACGCAGAAATTCATGAGTAACATATCCAAAATCAGTCGCAACATATGCAATTCCATCTCTTTTATATGCAGTAACAATGTTATCAATCCGCTCTATCACATCATTAAAAAGCTTACCAACATAGCCGGCTACAAACTCATACTGAAATGTTTCCACAACACCGGTGTAATCAACCTCTTCATTGCTTAAACCGCCACTCACCAATTTCTTTTTAATTTCAAAAATTACCGGCATGTCAGCAAAAATCGGGTCGTCATCATGTATATAAAATGTTATTGGATCCACATATTCTTGCAACCTTATTACACCAACCCTTTCCACTGCCTCTGACCCATAATTATGCTCCAACATTTCAATCATAAGCCTCATTCTTGCGTGAACCTCTCGTCTACTTTGTCCAACAGGATAATCCTTTTTATCATGCTCTGAAGCATCAGTTTCTCCTCTTCCAAACCTAAACAAATTTTTCTTCTTTGCATATTCATCCCGAACCAAATGTGCTCCAGCTTGATGTGGCGCAGGAGGAGTGCCATCACTTCCATCTGAAGATACAAAAACGGGCAATTCCACTACCTCTTCTCCATCCGTTGGTATTTCCTCCACGGTAGCTGGAGTCAACCCGCCCGAAGACGGCCCAGAAACAGCACCTGAAGAATCACATCCAGACTCCACCTCTAGATCCATAGAAGAAACTTTGTCATCTTCAAGAATTTCCGTCGGTGCCTCATGAAAACCCGGCCCCAAAACAGCATTTTTTGCCCGCCGAATCATATCCTGTACAGCATCTAAAATCACTTCAGTTCCTCTCTCAACATATGACCCAGCCCCCGTACCCGTGGGCACAGCCTCTTGATTTGACTGATCTATCCTTTCATCTGCCATTTTTTGCGTGAAGTAGCATGAAGTTCGCCGTGTTTTTATAGGAAAAAACCAACGAACTCAAGAAAAATCGCTAAACAAAAGCCCTAACTCATACTATCAACATATTCCTCAATCTGATCACCAAACTGCTCCATGCTAACTCCAATCAACTCTTCAAAGTCACTTGCAACGGACGTGTGCTCATCCCCAAAAATATCCGCCAGCACTTGTCTTTGCGCCTCATCACCCAAGAAAGTTGCAAAATGCATATGATTCCCAAATCCGTCTTCCTCATCCTTAGTTTCAATAAACTGCCGAATTCTACCTGTATTCCCGCAAGTGTCTCCACCATCACCAATAAAATTCAAAGCCGACGCATAATCCGGATATTCCCAAGTTTCCTCAGTCATATCCCGAGCCGATTTTTGAATTGCCTCAAGCATATTCGTTCCACCACCGGCCTGCACTGCAGTCATAAGCCGCACTTTTATGGTCGAACTCGTTCCGTCCATAAAGTCATAACGCGTTGACGAATCATAATCCTGACCAAAATCCTTAATTTCCCACACACCGTCAGCAAATATTTTTATTGAAAACCGAATATACCCAAACTTCGCGCTGATCATATTAAAAAGCTCACAATAAAAAACCAAAAGCTTCAACGCATTTTGTAGCTTTTCTCCACTCATTGATCCGGAAACATCCAAAACAATTGAAGCCAAAAATTTTGGTTTCACAGACGCTCTGTAAACCCTTGGATTGTAAACCGTCCCAAATAGCAAATTTGAATATCTATGCACACTGCGCCGATTCAATTTCCCCTGACGCATCAAAGTTTCCTCATCAAGCTCAAGTTCAAGTTTCCGTGGCAACTTTTCAGCAATGTATCTATACCACTCCTCCACATAAGGCATAACTTCCTCACAAATTTCCTCATATTTCTCATACAAAGCACTCTCCCTGTCAATTTGCTCAAGTAAATTATCAAGCTCATTCAAATCAAGCTCATCCAATTTATCCTCCAACTCCTCACGACGCTTTTCATCAACAAACCCGGCATCCTCCAAGTCCTCCAAACGATCCCGAATCTCATCTTTCATCTGCTCTTCCTTTTTATCAATCAAATCCTCAACTGAATCCTTCATGTCTTCAAACAAGTCTTCATTCTCAAGCTGGTCCTTCAAATCCTGCAAATCCTGAAACTTCTCCACTTGTTTAACCTGCTTTTCCATTTCCCGTTTTTTCTCCTCCATAGCTTCCATCTCCTGCGTGGCCTCTTCCATTCCAGCCTCCGCCTCACTCATTTCAGTATCACTCGCCTCCGGCATACCTTCAGACGAATCAGATGAAGAAGATTCAACTTCCTCAACTCGCTGATCAACTTGATCTTGAACATCTTTTGTCATATCACCGGCCTCACCACTCTCTTGCGAACCACCATCCTGCGGCTGACCATCTTCCTCTTGCGAACCCCCATCATCCGCATTTTCCATTTCTCCTTGACCACCGGAATCCCCAGAATCCTGCGATGGATCCTTATCCTCCGGCTTAGGTTTTGGCGTAGCATCATAGCGCACCCAAGCACTTCCATCCCAAATTTCAGACCAAGCATGCCCGGTCGACTGATCAATCACTGACTTCCCGTCCCGCACATTTGAACCATCCAACATATGCCCAACAACAAGCCTTGCCTGAACACCGGCCTTCCTCATCATTGCCACAAAAAGCGTATTCGCAGAATAACATTCCAAATATTCACTGGCATCAAGGTTTTGCAAATAATTCACAGCACTCGACTCGCTCCTTAGCTTATGTTGCAGCGCCTGCGCCGCCTTCAAATCTCCACCACCCGGATAAAAATGCGACCCCAAAATATGCTCCCTCACCAAATCCGCTTTCTGAGCAGGGGAGGGAAGCGACTGAATTTGCTTTAAAACCGCCTCACTTCCACCGGACAAGGAACCACTATAAATCTGCGCCAAATCTTCCTGAATTGGCATTCCCACATGCATGTTTGGATCCTTCAAAAAGTCCACAGAAAATGAACTTCGTACGGAAGAATGCACATAAAAACACCCATTCTGATCTCTGAAAACCTGAACACCGCCGGAAAGTGAAGACATATCCAACGCATACCCGTTCGGAATTGGCAGCGCCTTCACATCACCCTCAATGGTCCCGGAAATTTTCCATCTTTCGTCACCCGCAATAACCCCGGAATACGAAGTTAATTGCTTCTTTTTGCTCCAAGTTTTCCTCGGCACATCATAATAACTTTTCCGACCGCTGCAGTAATATCCAACAAGCGGCTTTGTACTAACCCCGGCCGGTTCAATTTCAAAAAACGCTTGAGAAGCTTCCTTTTCACGACTCTCCGAGCCACTTTGCCCGGGTTCACCCGGATCATTATATTCATCACAGTCATCCGGTGGAATAGCCGGATCTTCTGAAGAACCCGGAGGCCCAACATCATCAATGTAATCCTCAAGCTCCTCTTGAAGCTTTTGCATCTCCTCACTCGGCTCAAACGGCTCCTTTTGCGGCTCCTCTCCCTTCAAACTTTCCATGATAGACTCAAAAGCCCTCTCACTCCCACGTTCAACATAAGACCGAACATGCTCCCTCACAGATTCAAAAACTTTCCGCTGTCCGGTATCAAGCCCACTAACAATCGCATCACGCTCATTTGTCCGAATCAAACCCAGTCCCTCACACGCAAAATCAGCAGACAAAGCAGCACAAACAGCACTCCAATCATCCATTCCGGATAACCGATCACAAAGTCCTTCCATTTCAGCGCGAACAATCGCTTCAACTCTCTTCTTCCCTGTCCATCCATACGCATTATGAAACTGTTTCCGAGTTCGATTTTTCTGAATCCCGCTGTAAATTCTCTGCAAAGCATCCAACGGAACTCCACTCACACTCATCCGTGAAAGAAACGACGCAAACCGCTCATAATCAAAATAATCAATCCTATTCACCTCATCCTGAATCCGCCCCAGAACCGCACCCGCATCCTCACGTTCAAAATCAGAAGCATCATACAAAAGTGCATCAGGCTTCAAACTGGCCGCCACATCCGCAGCTGAATATCTCCCGGCCATAAGGCCCTGAAGTTTCTCCTGCCGTGCCGCAGTATCCTCTGTGTAATGCAAAGCCCACCTGTCTCCGGGATAAACCTTTGTCCCGCTTTCACTTACCTGTCTTGAAACTGCGACAACATCTCGCAGTCGTTCTCTTGAAATCTTCTCACCTTTTCTGGGATCAATTTCTGCCATTTTACCAGGTTAGAAAATTAAATCTCAAGACGCTTTTGCATTGCAAACACGCCGTCAGTATCAAGCGTCCGCTCCATAGTATCGCGATCCGCCTCACTCTTGGTTTTAACAATGTAGTATCTCGTTAAAAGCATCTTAGCCACTTCCTCCGGATTCAATTTGCCGGAAAGTTTTTCTTCACTTGAAATACAGTCACTTAAATACCACGCAGCGGAAGTCATTTCACGCATTGTAAGCGGACCTTCCACAGGCAATTTCTTGCGAAGATTTCTAGCGGATCTATCATGACTCCTATTGAATTTTGCAATAAACGAATCCCTGAAATGCGCACCAAACTGCACGAGTGAAAGAATTACATCAAGGTCAAATTTCTGCTCCGGGGTAGGGGTTTGCCCATCTCCGGTTCCGTTTATATACTTATCCCACATCTTCACAAAAGCATTTCTATCCGCCTGCGGTTCCCAAGTTAAATCAATTAAAGAAGAAACCCATCTTGCAATACGCAGAGCCTCTGCAGAATCAAACAAAGGATTCTGATTCGGATCTTCTTTAGCAGCCGGCCTGGTCAAAGGTGGATATCCAATTCTTGTGTAACTCATACGACTCTTTGTTGCAAAGTTTGGATCCTCAGTTCCCTCATAATCTTCATTCATTGAAGCAACAAACAGAACCGAATCAACTGCTTTCACCGGTTTATCCGGACTCGTTGGTGGAATTAAAATTCTCTTAGCATCCAAAAGCGAATGAATTGCAAGCTGCGCTGTATGCGGCATAGCATTAAACTCATTCAAATACACAACCGAACCATCGGTTTGAATTGCTCTGGCAATAATTGAAGGTACTTTCACGGTCCTAACCGAACCATCAACAGATTCAAGCTGCACATCTTCAACCAAATCAGCTTCAGTTGTCCACTTTGTACAGTTAAATCCGGCGTAAGGTCTGTTAGTTAAATTACAGAACATCTGGACCAAAACGTCCTTACCGGTACCAGCATGCCCCGCAAGCATTAAAAGTCCTTCTTTCTTTGTTCTTTGCAAATTCAAATTCCGTGCCATATCCGCCAAATATTCCTCCGTCAAACTGTCTGAAGTCCAATCCGACTTCCATTCCGGCACAACACCCTTTCCGTTTGGATCAACTGCACATTCAGCCTCAAGCTGCCTGTCCACTTGCCTCAAAAGCGCAATATTATTTTCGCTGCAGAAATTCGCATACTCCTCCAAAAGTCGCCTATATTCAAGCTGCCAATGGACATCCTCAGTCCCACGCTCACCAACTTTATGCCGACGAGCATAACACTCTTTCACAGCTTCACGCTTCTCCTCATACTGAACACGAAGCACCCCGGGCGCATCCTCTGTTCCCCAAGCCAAAAATTGTTTTCTAAATGCTGCAAAATCACCATGCTGCATATATGAAGACTTTACAGAGCCACCTCTAAGTTCAATTCCGGTCAGCTCCGAATTTCGCCATTCGTCCTCATCATTTCTGCCTTCAAAAAGCCGAATCACTTTCACTTTCCCATGCGCATCTTTCACTCTCAAACAAATATCCCCGTAAACGTCCGCCGGTTTAACACCCGGCCCAACTGTTCGCTGATCACGAACAAAAGTCGGAGTAACAGTTGGCATCTCTTTCCGTTTTACCTTCGCCTCAAAACGAGGGAAAGCAACTCCTCCCAAATCAACCATCTGTTCACCACTTTCCACAACAGTTGTAGCTTTTCCTCTTTCAATTGCATCAACCGCAAGCGCCAAATCAGACTTTAATTGTCTGGAAAGCGAATTCGCCAATTCTTCATTCCGCCTACCAAGCGCCCCAATTGCATCCTCAATCATCTCACGCTCTGAACTTTCATTTATATAACGCTCAGCATCCGTTCGACTTTTAAATCCCTTCCGTTTTAAACCCTTCAAAAAGCGAGCAATATCTTTTTTTAAATCATCCGCAGACGCCTTCACATGCTCAGCCGCCCGTTCACGAACAGCCGCATATTCCATCTCAAACCTCTTTTCATATTGATCCGCAAGGTCTCTCAGTGTTGTTTTAGCCAAAGTAATCGCCTCATGCGCCTCAGTCGCCTCAAGCGGACAATCCGCCTCAAGTTCACCCAAATTCCGCCTCATTGCGGGATAAATATCATGCAGCCACTCATCAAAATCCCTTTTACTCTCAAAACCATCCAAATCATTCCGGGCCTTTTCAACCATAGAATTCACCTGGCATTTAATTTTCCCGGCCTCTTTCTCAAAAAACCTCGCCACTTCCAACCTAAAACCATCACGAACATCCCTAACTTCATCCCTCACCTCAACCTCAACACTTCCCAAAAGCCCATCCAACTCACTCAAATCCTCCCGAATCTCTGAAATAGCCCTCACAGAAAGTGAAGCAAGCATAGCGCGAACACGCCCCAAAGCCTCTCGTACAACAGGTTCTGCAAGCTCAGTTTTCCTTTTTTCAATCATTTCTATCACACCACCACTAACGTATGCCACAGCAGCCGAATCCAACCCTTGTCCCGCAAGTTGCGTTTCAAGTACGTTAACTTGTCCACCAATCACATCTAAAGCCGTCAAATCATTCGCTCGACTAAGCTTCTTTCTGGCAACAGCAATCGCTTTTGCTTTAAATTCGTCCAAATAACTAAAATCTTCCTGTCCATCACCCTCACCGGCACTCTCATTACTTTGAGGCCCTTGTACACCTTCAAACATAGCTTCAATATCAACACCTCTTGCAAGTTCAGCCACCCTTCTTGCTTGGATAGCGTTGTCAATTTTGTCCAAATTGAATTTAACAACAATAAAATGCCCCTTACTATCTAAAGTTCGCATGCGCCCTTGCTCATCCCACTGGGCAAAAGCCCCTCCCTCAATTCTTCCAATCTCCTCCAAAGTGCTTTTTGACAGTAAAACCAAATTTTTTCCATCCAAAAATGTCAAAAATTTCCCTGAAGGATGAAAACCAAGATTCTTTATGGACGAATATTGTTTTGGGAACCGCGCTTGTCTGGAAGTCCAGGGAAGAGACTCACTAATATCCAACACATACAATTCTTCAGGATTTTCACTTCTACAAAAATAAACCATTGAAGGGTTTGAAGGGTCCACACAAACATTATCACCAACCTCAGCTAAAGTTTCTTCATGAACAACATTGGGACCCTGTCTAATCTGAAGTTTTGTTCCTCCAACCCTGACTTCATATTCCCCACTCAATTCCACAACATTGCCCTCTATTTTAGTTTCTTCCTTCAGCTTATTGATATGAACTGATAATTCTTCCGGGATCTCATAAAATGCCCCGGCATCAAAACGCTTCCAGTTCCGGGGAATTTGACTCACGCCTGCTTCATTTTGAGTTAAATATGCAATCCACCCTTTATCACAAGGATCAAAAAGAACCACATATTTTCCACCCATATATAATGAAATCTCTGTTTTATCAGAACTAAGTTTGGAAGTTATATCCAAAATATCATTCACGTCGATCCAATGTCTATTTTCCTTATTTATTGCCTCCTGCGCCTTTTTCTGAAAATGCTTTGGGAGTGTTTTAACATATATATCATCTTTAGTAGCATCATATTCATCATCGCAGACATATGATTTCCTCAAAGAAGTACAATATTCTTTTATTGAAACCGTAACTTCCAAACCTGAAATCAATCCAAAATCAACCACCTCACGCCCCTCACCATCAATAATTATAAGTGGCTCTTGCTTAGGTAGATTTCTAGGATTTTCACCAAGTTCTGGTATCGGAGTCGGTGGTGACAATATCGGCTTCCTCAAAACAATAGTATATTCCCCCCATTTTTCAGCAGCAATAAGATCTTTGGCATTCCCGGCTATCGGTTCTTTTGACTGAAAAACCTTCTTAAATTTAAGCGTTGGGAGTTGAGCCTCATCTTGAGACTCGACAGGAGTAGGTACATCAATTTCAGACATAGGAAAAAATTACGAGCCGCCATTCTAAACCAAAAACCCACATTTGTCAAGCCTTGATTATGGTGAGCCACAAACGGAAGCTTTAATCTAACTCCATGCACCTATCCTCCCTCCATCTCGAGTCCTTTCGCAACTACGACCAGCTCACCCTCGACCTCAAAAACCACCAAACAATCGCTCTGGTCGGTGAAAACGCCCAGGGCAAAACCAACCTGCTTGAGAGCGTGGCATTTCTTGCACTTGGCAAATCTTTCCGCGCCCGCCGCTACCTGGAAACTTTAAATCATGAAAGACCCCACGGCCGCATCCGAGCAACTCTCACAGACAAGAAACGCAAAACTGACCTTGAAATTTTCCTCCAGCGCGACCCGGAAACCAAAAAAATCAAAAAAAACGACCTACTCGTCCCGCCCAAAGACTTTCTTGGCACCTTCCGCGTAGTCCTTTTCACCCCGGAAACCCTCCTTATGGTCGACGGCAGCCCCTCCCTCCGCCGCCAATTTTTCGACCGCCTTCTGATCCAACTCGACCCCGTCTACCTTGAAGCCTTCACAAACTACCAACGCACCCTCAAACAAAGAAACGCCCTCCTCAAAAGAATCCAACATAAACAAGCCGCTCTCTGGGAACTCGACCTTTGGGACGCCGCCTTGATAGCCGAAGCCGAAAAAATCTGGAATTTCCGCCGCCGTTTCGTCGAAAGCATCCAAGAAAAAATCACAGACCTCTACACTCAAATTGCAGGCACAACTGAAAAACTCACCATCCACTACCAACCCCAGGAAAACTTTGAAGAAAACCTAGTCGCATGCCGTGAATCGGACATACGCTACGGCGCCACAACCCTCGGCCCCCACCGCGACGACTTCACCATTCGCCTAAACACCCGCCGACTCTCTGAAACCGGCTCCCGTGGAGAATGCAGATCCGCCGTCCTCGCCCTCAAAATCGCAGAAATCCACTACATTGAAGAAAAAACCAAACAAAAACCACTCCTGCTCCTTGATGACGTCTTCTCCGAACTCGACGAATCCCGCCAAGCCCACCTCGGCACCCTCCTCAAAGGCTACCAAAGCATCATCACAACCACGGAACTCGCCCATGTCCAATCCCTCCCAAAAGTAAAAATCTTCCGGGTGGAGCGGGGGAGGATTAGCGAATAAAATTGACCCAACCCCCACAAATTTGCTAAAATGAATCCTTATTTTTTATTATACAAAATGGCGGAAATCAAAACATATCAGGAAACCACAGGCTTAAACGTTTCAGCTGACACAGCCAGACAATTTCTGGGAGAACCTTTTCAAGAATTAAACGTTAACAGAGCGGAATTTGACAATATTGTGTCAAAAAGATTGAATAAATTATTCAAAATCTGTGGTACTGATGAAGAAGCTAAAAATATTCTACTTAATTTTTTAGCATCCGAATTTTCAATAGGAGCAGCAACTGAAACAACAAACGTAAGAGAAATTGAAAGCGATCATCATTTTCATAACATTCTTTGGCATCTCTCAAATCTTCAAGGCAGAATTGACACGCATGTAGCATTCTCCGTCTTGGGTGAATTTTACAACGCCGACGATGAATCAATGCAAGAAGTTGTAACAGAAGCAGCCGCCCTCCAATTTTTACAAATAGTCTTGGATTCAATCACGGATGAAATGCATTTGCAACTGGCAAAACGACTCGACCCGAATCCGAGAGAAGAAGCAGTTGTATCTTCCAAAACTGCTGCCGTCAGGATCGGGGCCGGTATAGTTATAGATACTGAATAATAGCGACTTTCCCGCACAAAAACACCCAAGCTCCTTGCACACACACACATTTTATGGTATAATTAACAGATTAGAACCATAAAAAAATGCCACAAATCACGCAAGCAGCATTATCAATATTACTGGCGAGCATTCCCGCGCTAATGTGGGGCTATATCTTTTACAAAAAAGACCCGGTCTACAAACCAAAAGCAATCGCCACATTTATAATTGGAATGCTCGCCGTTCTACCCATGCTCGCATACAAATGGAGTTGGCAATATTTCCCGCAAATCAATTTCTTCAACTACACAGAGACCATGCAAGCCGACGTACTCGGCTTCAGCCCACTTCTGTTTCTGCCTGTTGGCACAATTCTAGCCTTCATGCTGGTGGGAGTTATTGAAGAATACCTAAAACATCGAGTAGTCGTCCAAACAGACCGCGGCTTTTTCCGCAACATAGACGACGCAATTGAATTTTCAATCCTGGCCGCTCTCGGGTTCGCCTTCATTGAAAACGTACTTTATTTTTATTACATATGGGAATTCCAGGGAACGGATACGGTTCTAATCTCATTTGTGTTCAGGTCACTTTTTTCGACCTTTGCACACGTTCTGTTCTCTGGAATTTATGGATATTTCTACGGAATCGCCTACTTTGCCGACCCAATCTACGCAGAGAAAGTCCGAGAAAAACGCCACCCACTCGTAAATCTTCTCCACCGCACCCACTTCAAGAAAAACCGCGTCTTCGCCACTGAAAAACTAACCGAAGGCCTTCTCATAGCAGTGCTCCTCCACGCAATCTTCAACATTTTCTTGGAAATGAACGTGACCTCATTCATGCTTCCATTCCTGGTAATCGGCTACACATTCCTAAACTACCTCTTCCACAAAAAGGAAAACCTTAAAATGTATGGCTTCCTAGTTGGCGAAGATTCCCCAGCTCACGTTCATCATATAATTTGGGAGAAAATCGGCCGCATCCAAGATTAAACCATTTGCCAAACCCGTTTTTTTCTGCTAAACTGCCTCGGTCGCGAATCAAAGATTTAGCTTTTTTGTAATATGTCTTTAACTTCCATCACCGTCAAAGGCGCACGAATGCACAACCTCAAAAATATTGATGTTGAAATTCCACGCAACCGACTTACGGTCATCACCGGTCTTTCCGGCTCCGGAAAATCTTCACTTGCGTTTGACACAATCTATGCGGAAGGCCAACGCCGCTATGTTGAATCACTTTCAGCCTACGCGCGTCAATTCCTCCAACTGATGGAAAAACCGGACGTGGAATCCATTGATCGCCTTTCGCCGGCCATCTCAATCGACCAAAAAACCGCGCCAAGAAATCCGCGTTCAACTGTGGGCACCATAACGGAAATTTACGACTACTTACGCCTTCTTTTTGCTCGAATCGGCATTCCTCACTGTCCAAAATGTCATGAGCAGGTAGTCCGTCAAACACCAACCCAAATCATAGACCACATTGCTGCTATGGAGGAGGGGAGAAAAATAATGTTACTTTCTCCAGTCGTCCGCGGCCGCAAAGGCGAACACGAACGTGTACTCGAACAAATCAAAAAAGACGGTTTTGTCCGCGTACGTATTGATGGAGAAATATATTCCATCCTGGAACTTCCGCGCTTAGACAAAAATAAAGAGCACAATATTGAAATAGTTGTGGATCGCCTAGTCACAAAAAATCTACAAAAAACTTATAAAAAATTAAATTCCGGTCAAGAAATTGAAATCCCAAACCCGGACCGCACTCGAATGGCTGACTCAGTTGAAACCGCCTTAAACCACGGGGAAGGCACCATGATGGTTTTAGACGTTGAGCAGAACACGGTCCAAAAATTCTCTGAACATTTTTCATGTGAAACACATCCGGAAATAAGTTTTGGTGAAATTGAACCTCGCAATTTTTCATTCAACAGCCCACACGGCGCTTGTGAAACCTGCCACGGTCTTGGAACTAAACTTGAAATTGACCGCAACCTAGTGATGCCAAACACAAAATTAAGCCTTGCTGAAGGAGCAATTCTTCCGTGGTCAGCAACAACATCACACCTAACTTGGTACAACCGCATTTTAGAAGCCGTCGCACGCAAACAAGGCTTCTCAATGAACGACCCCATTGAAAATCTCACGGAGCAGCAAGTTGAAATGGTTCTTTACGGCACCGGCGAAGCCCGCTATGCCGTAAAAATGGACTCAGCATCAGGCCACGCAAAAGGCGAATTTATGACCAAATTTGAAGGTGTCATTCCAAACCTTGAGCGTCGCTACTTGGAAACTGACTCGGACTACGTTCGTAAAAAAATTGAACAATTCATGCGCATTTTGCCATGTCCGGTATGTGAAGGCCGCCGCCTACGCCCGGAAATTCTATCCGTCACAATTGAAGATAAATCCATTGCAGAAGTAACAAAATTTTCCATTCATGAAGCACGCGCATTTTTTGATGGCCTCTCACTCAGCTCATCACAAAAAATTATAGCCGAACCAATTTTAAGAGAAGTAACCGCACGCCTAAATTTTCTAGACAACGTAGGCATTTCCTACCTCACATTGGACCGCTCCGCCAACACACTTTCCGGTGGAGAAGCACAAAGAATCCGGCTCGCAACACAAATCGGTTCACATTTGGTAGGCGTTCTTTACGTCCTTGACGAACCCTCAATTGGCCTCCACCAAAACGACAACGAAAAACTAATTCAAACGCTCACAACACTCCGTGATATCGGCAACACGGTTATTGTAGTCGAACATGACGTAGACACCATGCTTGCCGCAGACTACATTCTGGACATTGGACCAGGCGCAGGCAAAAACGGCGGGGAAGTGGTAGCAGCCGGAACTCCCAAACAAATCATGGCAGATAAAAACTCCGTTACAGGTCAATATCTGTCAGGGAAGAAAGAAATTAAAACTCCCAAAACCAGGCGCAAAGGTAACGGGGAATCAATTGAAATAATCGGCGCATCAGAACATAACTTAAAGGATATTGACGTTTCATTTCCACTCGGCACATTCATTGCAATCACCGGCGTTTCCGGCAGTGGAAAATCCACACTTATAAACGAAATTCTTGTAAAAAAAGTTTCTGCAATAATTAACCGCAGCAGGGGACTCGCCGGCGCACACCGTGAAATCCGCGGCATTGAACATCTCGACAAACTAATCAATATTGATCAATCACCAATCGGTCGCACCCCTCGCTCAAACCCCGCCACTTACACCGGCGTATTCACAGACATCCGCGACCTTTTTTCACAAACACCGGAAGCACGCCTCCGTGGTTACAAGCCGGGCCGCTTCTCATTCAACGTTAAAGGTGGACGTTGTGAAGCCTGCCAAGGCGACGGTCTCAAAAAAATTGAAATGCATTTCCTCCCGGACGTCTACGTCCCTTGCGAATCATGTAAAGGTCAACGCTACAACCGTGAAGCACTGGAAATTACATACCGTGGCAAAAACATAGCGGAAGTTTTGGATATGACAGTTGCCGAAGCGCTTGAATTTTTTGACGCAATTCCAAGCATAAAAGTAAAATTAGAAACTCTTCAACGAGTAGGCCTGGACTACATACACATTGGTCAATCCGCCACCACACTTTCCGGCGGTGAAGCCCAACGTATAAAACTTTCAACAGAGCTCGCTCGCCGCTCAACCGGCAAAACCCTCTACGTTCTTGACGAACCCACAACTGGCCTCCACTTTGACGACGTCAAAAAACTTGTCGGCGTACTTCAGGAGCTTGTAGATGCTGGCAATACAGTCATGGTCATTGAACACAACCTGGACGTAATCAAAAACGCCGACCATGTAATTGATATGGGCCCAGAAGGCGGCCATGAAGGTGGCATGGTAATTGCAAAAGGCACGCCTGAAGAAGTTGCAAAAATGGGAAAAGTCTCATACACGGGGAAATGGCTGCAAAAACAAGGACTGTAAATAATTGAGCAAATATAATTTCTTAGTTTTTTTGCTATATTAATATTTAATAAAATATAATAAAACATAATAAAACACTCCAAAACACAATTAAACAATACAAACAAAGCCAAAACAATCCCAAACTAACAATAATCAAAAAAACATTTGCAAACGTAAAAATAAACCTATAAATTATAACAAAAGTTAATAAAATTAAATGAATTGAAATGACTCAGCGGCTCTTAACTCCGGAGCAGGTCGCCGACAGTCTGCAAGTTCATCACCTGACTGTGCTGAAGTTCATCAAAAACAAAAAATTAAAAAGCATAAAGTTAGGTAGAATTTACAGAATTCGTGAAGAAGACCTCGCAGATTTCCTGGAAAAACTGGAAACCATCTAAAACCCCGTAACTCCATCCACATCCATGCTCTTCAATTGCTATTCCTGCGGTAAATTAATTTCCTTAAAGCGTGAACTATGCCCATATTGCATGGTTGACCTTATGACCGTAAGAGAAAGCATTGAAGTTGAAGCATCCGTGAAAGTCAAAAAGAGAACCCTACTTGAAAAACAGCACACATTCTTCTCCCTTCTCTCCCGCTAAATATTTATTTATAAACAACGTTTAGCAAAGTAAGTTTTTTTGAAACCCTTAAACCCAATTGAAAGGATGAACATGGATCATGATCCATGTTCATACGCTTCCGGGTTTCAAAAAAACTTACTTTGCTACTTACATTGCCTATCTAGCACAACATTCACTCCACTCAAGATATTCGGGAAGTCAGTCACATTAGTTTCCTCCAGAGTTGCATTAATATCCGCAATCAATGTTTGCAAATCTCGAGCGGGCCTTGCACCACCCTCACCATAAATAAGTTGATACTCAGCCATTCTCATAGCACTGTCATATTCAATATCATAAACATTTTCGCTCTTTTGAAGAGTTGAAAAAGCATCACTCAATATCCTGGACTGTTTTGCCGCTTTATCAACAGTTAGCGGATCCTCAACTTCTTCCTCCTTTTGTTTTTTAAATTTATCCCCAAAACTCTTCAGAGTTGATTTAACTTTAGACCAACCCTTGGTTGTCACCTCAGTCTCAGTTTTGGCAAATTGGACAATCTTCCCCTCACGCTTCTCATTTTCAACATTAATTGAAAGACTCTTCCAAGTTTCATTAAAGTCCTGCAAGACTTCATTCACCTCAGCCCACGGACCATCCTCACATTTTGCATAATCGGCAATTTTATCATCATATTTATTAGCCCAACCCTCAAAATAATCATTGAAAGTCTTTGAATCAACCCTCTTTTCATCAATCACAAATATTTGGTACATATCTTCCTTAAGTTTTTCAAGCGTCGCAGCCTTGCGTTTAACCGCATCTTTCATCTCTTCGTCTTCCAGCAAATCTGAAGAAATCTCTTGAACATGACGAATAAAAAACGTCTCCATCAAAATTTGATGATACAGCGATTTATATTTGGCAGTGTCCTCACACGCATAAGCAGCAGTCCTGAATTTGTCACGAATCTCTTCCAGTTCATCATTCAAAACCAAAATATCAGAAACCTGACAATAACTCCGTTTGAAAAAATCAGCCGCAAACTCATGCCGAGTATATTCACTCCTCACATGCCTAATAAATGAATAATAATCATTCGGACAAGTTCGAACCAACGGTGCCGCACTTACTAAAGGTGCTGCGGCCAAACCCGCCACAAACATCAAACCAAAAATAAAATAACGAATTTTCATCTGCAATATTCTGTGTTAACAAGACCTGTAATTGGTGCATCATCAGCCAAATATGTGGCTTGAAGTGCCTCCTGGAAACCGGATAAATAAGTGGAAAGTGAAAAAAGTTCAGCAGCCATTTGTTCAAAAAATACTAAAGAAGAATCACCTCTACTTTTTTCCACAAACTCATCATAAGCACTCTTAACCTCAGCTTTTCGCGTTTCACGCCTTATTTCTGCATCCTCATACATATCCTCCAGCGACTGTTCCCCATGAAAATACGCCAAATTCTCAAAATCCGTTTCATCACGGCTTTTGCCTTTAAAATCAATAGTCCCAATGGCAACCAAAGTATCCATTAACTCCTCAACATTATTTGCAGGCTGTTCTTCAATATCATCACCCGGATCCAAAATAATTGGTTTTTTTACCAAATAAACATTCAAATCCAAATCAACTTTTTTACCGGCCTCCTTGCAAGTCCCATCTTCCATAACATTCATGGAAACTTTTCCAGGTACAAATCCGGTTCCAAGCGTTTCCTCCATTCTAGCCGCAATATACGCAACATGGCACGCAATACAATTTTCTTCTTCTTCATACTCAACTTCCTTAGCAGTCCCACCGGCCGTAACCGGCTCACTCACCAAATTAACTTTCACACAGAACACTTCATTACAAGGCGGCCCCTTGCGCGACCAATCGCCGGGAGTACCACTTATCTGACGCACAAAGTCATCCAAATTCTGACGTTCCTCTATTACCCTGTCAGATGTAGTGTCAGGCCCGGTGCTGGTTCTCTCACTACCGCCTGCTGTTGTGCCACCGCTACCGCCTGAAGTTCCGCCGCCCGTTCCACCTTCAGCAGGAGGTAAAGTAGCCAAATAATCCTCATATGCATCCAGTGCATCCCTGAGATCTCCATCTTCTTGGCAAATCAACGGATCCGGACTGTCCACTTTAGGCCCACTTGGTGCCTCATCTCCTTCGGACGCCAGCATCACATCATCAATAGAAGCGGTTGTAACTTCTTCACCACTTCGGTCCACCGGAGTTAAAAATTCTCCAAATAAAAGATAATTTATAATATCCAAATCAAACAAAAGATCTATATTGGCGGAATCTGTTGTGTCGCCATTCATAAAAATTTCCTGCGCCTCCGTCTCATAAGAAAGCGAATAATTGTCTATTTGGAAAGCAAACTCATCATCATACATGGTTTGTAAAAGATAAAATTCTCTAGCAACCAAGTCCTGCTCCTCAGCAAGACCAATTTCCCGGTAATACAAAAGAATTGGCGTAAAATCTCCATAAACCACAATGTCTTCAATTTCTTCTTCACTGTAAACAGTTTTGCCCGCCAAAACTTGAATTGCCGCTGTTCGTGGATAAAGTTTCACATTCTGATACATAAATAGATACAAATTCTCAAATGGCTTTCTTTCCATTGAAAGGTTATCAATTTCCTCTTTATCCGCATCAAAAACTCGTATATTCGCTCTATCAAAAAGTTTTGTAATCATATCCGTGGACGAATCAGTGGTAAGCAAACCTGAAGCAGCCAAGCCCACATTCGCACTAACGAATATTCCAACCAAAACCCCGACAACTGATAATATTTTTCTAATCATTTGCACTGAGTGGTTGTGGCGTTATTGAATTTATAAGGATACTGCTCAATCACAGTTCGAATATCCGCCAAATTATCCCTATATTCCTCAAGATTATTCACCATTTTAATAAACTCCTCATGCACGGGGTAGGTGAGCTGCGCTTGATTATAAACGGCCAAAGTCAAATTCACAGCCTTTCGCGCCGCCTCAATCTCAGAATCAATCAACGACCCCCGCAGCTCTTGTTGTTTCATGGCATCACCAATTGTAATTGCCTCAAAATCATCAGTTGCATCTCTAAAATTATCTTTGTGAAACAGCATTCCAATCTCAAAAGCCGTCAATTCCTCATTCAAAACGGAAGCTAAGCAAAAGGTAGAAACATTATCCTCACTACAACCCTCCTCAGAAGTTGGATAATCCACATTTGGTTCGTCCGTTGAAGTCAATTTATCCAAATAATCATTGGTAGTTTCATTAACCTGCAAATGAAAACGAATAATATCATCCTCAAGTTTGGAACCCGGCAAACCGTATTCCAAAATACTGGTTTTGATATTCCCTCCCTCAAACTGAGGCATAAGCATCCCTCCCAGGAACGCCAGGCCAAAAAGCATCATTATAAACCTAAATTTTTTCATTTTGTTATGCATTCAGGAACAAAGCATTGAAGTTGAGAATCCATTTTTTTAAAGCTCCCCGGAAAAACTCTATTAAAATCATTTGAAAGGGCGTCCATATTTTCATTCATGGACTTCATTGCATCAATCATTCTAAAAGTACGCTTACTGTTTGACGACTGCAGCGAATGAGCCTGTAAAAGCTCCTGCGCTAAGTCCATCCAGTCATCATGGACCTTTTTACAATAATTATATTCATAAAACGCAGTCTCCAACGTAGTCCCGCCGCCCTGCTTCACGCGATTTTCTTCATACACTTTATCAATTTCATCCTGAACGTATCTAAAATATTCCATTGCATCCGTAACCTGCTCACTGCTCTCATCATATTCCTGAAAAAATGCAGTTAAAAATTCCGCATATGCACTAACTTGTTCTTTTGCAACCTCATTCACTTTCTCACCACAATAATAATCCATTCCCTGCATCGTAGCATCATACTCAGTTGAACCGCTGCCACTTTCCGGCGCCGCGGCCTCTTCGCCTTCCTGCGCATTGCTCAGCAGCACGGTGCCCCCAAAACTTAGAACAAACAGTAGGACAGTCAGAAATGGAAGAATTTTTTTCATATGCATGGATTATTCATGAACTATTAATGTATTACTCATTCCAAATATTTCTCCTGCGTCATTTTCAATTATAGCAAACACACTGTCCCCTGGCCTAAGGTCGGCATCATAATCAATACTGGCAAGACACGGACAAGTTGTACATGGCTCCTGAACAACATAAATGCCCGTTGTGAGCCCCAAATCAACTTCAGGCGGGAAGTCATCATCTGGATCCAAAGGATCACTTCCGCGGGCAACCTCCGCTCCATCATTCACACCTCCACCATCCGTATCCGGATTATAAGGATCAGAACCGTAAATGCTTTCTTCTTCATAGTTGTAAAGTCCATCTCCATCAGAATCCAACTCAAAACAATTATAAGCATTAAGTGCGCGAACAGACATTTCCACCCACTCATACCTGGTCAAAATATGCAAAGGATCTAGAGCCTCCTCTGGCGTAATAATATAATTTTCAGCGCCCACAGACTCAGTAATCATGTAAGGCGTCATATCCTGCGCAATCTCAATATACGGCTCATACCAAGGAACTCCATAAAGATCCTCAGGCAATGCAATAATACCTTCCTTATCAAGCGCCTCAAGCATAATCTTCACCGCCTCTGCGCGATTAATAGTAGTATTTGGTTTAAACGGTGTCATTCCATTTACATCAATCTCAGCCAAATAACCGGTAATAAAGTCACGCAAATACGATTCCTTTGTATAAGCAAAATACCACAAATTTTTGTCCAAAATGTCATTGAACACGGCTGGCAAAACAGCGGCACTGTCCCGTGGTGTAATACATAAAATCCCAAGAATAATCTTTGTAAATTCAGCTCTTGTAATTGCCTGATCCGGTTTGAAATATGTCTCCCCATCAATTACATAACCTGCAATCACACCTCTTTCAACAAGCTCGGAAATGTCCTCAAACAGAGGATCATCTTCAGAAATATCTTCAAAGTATTGCCTAAAGTCACCAGTAATATCCTCATACTGAGTCAAAGGCTCGGAAGAAGGTAATTCAAGCTCTTCTGTAGTGGTAAGTGTCGTTGTTTCGGTTGAACCGGGATAAACCTCAAGATCCTTGACCCCATCATCATAAATATCAAGAATAAGGTACTCATCCAAAGAAGTTGCCGGCCGTTTCACAATTTCAAACCTTTCGTCAAAGAAAGAAATATTTCCATCTCTTGAAATTTTCATCTCAACAACACCATTCTCATCCGTGCTCACAAAATCACCATCTTTCAAGCTGTAACTTTCATTGTCGTTTGCAACATATACCGTAGGAGTTTCTTGACTTGACAAATCAAAGTCAGCCAGAGGAGTATCAACCTCAGTCACAAACCTCTGATCATTCGCAACAAAAATGAACGAAGCTTCAACAATACCAAAGGCTTTTTCCACAACAACAAGCCTTGCCGGCCAATATTCACCTCTCACAAGTGCTCTAGCCTCATATCTTTCATCCAAAACAATCAATTGCTTTGTAGTTGGATTAAATTGAGCAATTAAATCACCGTCTGCATTATAGACATTAATCAAATTCGAATTATTAAATCCATCCACAACAAAGTCTCCTCTGTCATCAGTAAGGTAGCCAGCACCCAAATGAGTTACTTCGCCTTGTCGTTCTCTAACAAGTCCGAATGGGAAAATTGGACTTTCCGGATTTGTTGTTCCGGATACCTCTGCTATTGAGGCATCCTCCAAAATTATTTCCGGCACCAAAATATTCACTTTTACTTTAGCACTTGCCGTATTACCCGCCGCGTCCGTAATCCAAAGAGTAACCGTCTTCTGCGAAACCGTATCATAAGGTCCAATCTCCGCAGTTAGGCCAACAATCTCCTCGTCGTTATTCATTATTCCGTCGCCATTCGTATCAACATTCTCATCCAAATCCCAGAAACTATCCACAATTTCACTGTCACTGTCGAACGAATTTTCAGCAGAAATTTGCGTTGTGGAGAATATAGCCAAATCAATCTCACTGTTGCTTAAAATAGGGTAGGGGGCCGAACTATCTCCACAAATTTGAGGATTCAAAAGAACATTATCACTCACTGTGCTCTTTTGTACTCCATGCACCGCCCGAATAACGGAATAATAAGCCCCATTTTCAAGCTCAACCTGCGCAGACGGATTGGAAGAATTCAACAGCCTGTCCATAACAAACACCTCTTTTTTATCCAGTACAAATTCCGCTCCCTCAGTATCTTTCAAAGTAACCTTTGAAGAATTGTTTTCCAAAACCAAAACCTCATCTTTAAACACCTCCCAGCCCTCTTTAAGATCCTGCGAATCCACAATTTCATCCTGGATCAATACAGCTTCTCCTCTCTCAAGTCTCAAAACTCTATTTTGCTGCCTGTTAAAGACAATATACGAATTTTCAGGAACAAACACATTGTAGACCAAGTCATTTATTGTCAATTTAAAGGTACTATCTTTCAAGGTCTGGAACTTAAGTTCATCTCCCGTCCCAAATTCCGTATTCGCTCTTATTTCCGTGCGCCTCATAGCATTCAATAGAGAAACTTTTCCACTGACTTTTTCCACATACAACCTGCTTGGCCTTGCGTTTGGAACACTTAAGTCACCACCTGCAGGCACTTCAATCTCAAAGTCACTTTCACCCAAATTTGCACTATACGTTGTGTCCGTCTCAGCTACCAAGTTTGAACCAACACCATAAGAAACTTCATCGTTGTCATACAATGTATAAGTTTCATTTTTCTCCTCATCAAGCAGCAAAACTCTCTTCACATTCTCATCCGGTTCGGACTCCATTGCATCCAATGAATCATAAAGCATAACTTCATAACCATCCGCCTCCTCTGAGGAATCAAAAGAAAAGCTCGACTCTTCATAAGTATTTCTTCCGGTTTTATTATTCTTAACATTTGCGAATGCCGGACTAAGTTCAGCAACACTGGTTCTTTCAGGATTTGAACTTACATGCTTGAAAGAAGTTTTCTTTGTGAAATTTTCTTTGTAATAAACATCCCCTCCCATTGAATAAACAACGTCTTCATCTCCGTCATTGTCCAAATCCACAAACACAATGCTCACATTTTTTTCAACTTCTTTTTTATATTCAATCAACTTAGTCGCAGTGGAATCATTGAAAATATAAATTCCCTCATCAAATTTCTGAGCCTGGGTTGAAGAAGTGCTAGTTGGATCTTCCGCCAAAACAATATCTAAATCTTCTTCCGGGACCGCATAATCATCCAGTTTGTATTTATCCGCATTGGAAATTACCCCAAGTTCATTTTCATTTCCCGCCAACATAACATCAGAATCATTAAGACCCTGCTCCATCACCAAATATCTATTAAATTCATCACCCTCCATATGACTCAATTTTTCTGTTCCTTCTTCCAAAGAATCCACATACGCTATCATTGAATTTCTAAGATTCAGGGTGTCGGAAAGCGGAGTACCTTGAATTGACGCAATAAAAGTCGAATTAAAATCTTGATTCTCAGCAACAATCTCGTCATATCTATTTAAAAGTGGATCATCAAGAGCCAACAATCTTTGACTCCCCTTTATTTCATAGGTGTCGGGATAAGTGGCATTCCATTCATTAACTTTCTCAGTCAAAACCTCAATACTGTCATTCAATTGCTTAATTTCAGACTGCAAGAGCGGATAATCTTTATAGGCCTCCGCAATCAACTGCGCCGCCTCAAAACCTGTGGGTTCCGCCTCCGACGTACTGTCAATTCCGGGATTCGTTTCACTACTCTCACCGTCAACTTCAAGACCAACGACTTCATCTCCTCCAACAGAAGCCCCCACACCAAAACTCAAAGTATCATCCTCCATCCCCAAATCCTCACTCGTAATTTCCGCAGCTTCCTGCAAAGCTTTTGCCGTTTCCGCCATTAAATCTTCAAATTCAGACACCAAATCCACAATCAAACCGTTTGTCTTGTCCGCAACGCCCTTCACAACATCATAAACAACAGTAAATTCCGGCAGCACATGCAAATACGTCACAACCTCAATTCGCCGCAAGAAGTCATATTTAATTGGCGGATATTCAACTTCAATAGCCAAATCAATCGGTAAAACAAGCGCAGGTCTCTGCGTAATTTCCTCAATCTTTGTTTTGAGCATGTACTCAGGCGTTGGCAAAAATCCCTGCCTAATAGTACAAATAATCCTCAAAATACTTGAAACAATATCCAAAGTAACCTCAATTGTTCCATCCAAATCCGGAATAGCCGGTGGGGGAGGAATATCCGGTAATTCAGGTAGTGGTAGTCCCGGCAGCTCAGGGAACAAGAACGAAAGATCAATCTCCGGCAAAACCGGAATTTGATAATCAATTTTCAAATTAAGCGCTAATTCCAGATCAAAAATTGGCAAACTAAGACGCGGCAATTCAGGGAAATTAATATTTTCCGGCACAAACACAAGATCCGGCCAAATAATGTCCACACCCGCCTGAATATCTGATACATCAATCACAATATCCGGCCATTTCGGCAGGGGAATCACAGGTGGCTCCGGGATTACAACAAATAAACTGAGTAGCAGCTGGAACAAGCTGTAGCGCTGATTTGTACACTTGTCACAAGAATCCATAAACTTAATGGAAACATCAATCAGTGCCTGCCAATTCGCAACAATATTCTTGAGTTCAATCACCCACTTGCCCCACGCCTCAATTCGCTCAAAATTCTCCTTCAAATATCCCGCTGTAAAGCTCAAGAACGCATCCAAATAACATACAATAATTTTGGCATAATAGGCCTCATAATTTCTCAGTTCCAGAATCTGCTGCGGTAATCTTCCATAACTTTCAATAACCGCCATATTGTCCTCAACGCCCTGAATCAATTTCTCAATCGCAGCCACTGCTTCATCTCGAACAGCATATAAATCATTTGCAAGATCCGGAAATTCCTCCGCAAAATTATTAAAAGTCTCAATAATTTGATACTTAAGATTAATCGTATCCTGCACCCAATCTCTCGCATCCTTTTTGATAAGTTCAATCTCCTCCGGAGTAATCCAAGGATATTTGAAGTAAACTTTTTTGGTTTGAATGTCCACCAAAGGCAGCGAATTCACAAAATTCAACATCTTCTCCATGCCCATAAAGTTTGTTTCAAGCTCAATAGCTGGATTCGCTTCTCTTTCCTCTTTTGAAAAGCCCTTGAACTCCGTTGCAATACTAGCAGGATCCGGAACAATAAACGTAACATCCGGCAGATCCAGCATCTTGAAAAATTCCATCTTTTGCTTTTTCCACCATTCGGTAAAAATTGAAGGGAAGCCCGGCACGGAAATATTCTTTTGAACCGAAACAGGCGGTTTATAGCCATCAAAAATACTGCTCGAGAACCCGGTATCTTCAGCAAATCCACCAGCCGAACTAACCTTGAAAATCTTAGCATCCGCTTCACCGGAGAAATTAAAACTGGAAGCTTTTGAAAGCACATCTGCAATAAAACCATTCATTGCATCACAGAACCCAAGCGACTGTAAAAGCGGTATTGCATAAGCCCAACATTGTCCACCTCCATACGGTCCAAAACACATAGCAAATCCAAGCCCCAAAGTTGTTGTTGGTGCCAAATACGTCCTCATTACCCATGACGCATAACAAGCATTACCCACACAAGCTCCTGGAGGGAATCCCAAAATTCCAAACAATGGAGTTCCTGGATCCCAACCCAACGGAATACCGGTGAACGGATCATGGAAAGTGCCCGGTGCCAAAAACGCAATGCTTGGTGGTCCGTTTATACATCCACCCTCACAAGTAAATTCAGACACAACATCCTCAATTTTATTTGAAATATCTTTTATTGACTCCTCAAACGCCTCCATCCCAAAATCCAAAGACAAAGTCCCATCTTCAAAACTTATCCCTGCATCAATCAAAAAGTCCCCGGAATCAGAAGGTCCCTGCCATTGATCAACTGTGTCGTACAGTCCATCACCGTCAGAATCCTTAGTGTCCTTGAACATTTCCTGAGTCGAATAAAAGCCGTCCCCATTCACATCTTTTGCCCCAAAAACGCTAGAGAAAGGATCATATTGACCCGCTGCCGGAACCGGAATCCCTTTCTCAGGATTAAACATCTTCATTTCTCCATCCTTTTCAATTTGGAAAAGATCCGGCACCATGTCTCCGTTCTCATCCTTAAATGGATTATCTTCACTGTTATCATATTCATCAGAATAATCCTCCGAATTATATTCTTTCCTCCTATACTGAATTTTATTATAACTACCAGCAAAAACCCCATCCCCAAGTGACACAGTCTCTTCTCCATCAGAATAATAAACAATCAATCGTCCTGTCGCATTGCCATCAGGTGAAACGGCAATATCCAGATAATCATCTTGATTGTAATCATCATAAAAATCATCAGCAATCATGATATTCATATCAGGCAAATTCGTAACTTTCGCTTCATATGAGAAAGTCATTGATTCACCACTATTCAAATCAAACGGCCCAAAAATAAACGGCCTACTAATGCTGGACGAACTCACCAGCTCAGCATTTGCATCTCCGCCTCCGCAAGTCATACAAACAAAAGAATTTTTATCCATTCTGAAGAAATCCCCAATATAATCTGAGAAATACACTTCTCTCATCACAGCACCGGACGTGTTTCTAATGGAAATCGTGTAACTTAAAGTATCATTGATAGTAATTTTACCCCCTGTTGAATCAGTTACCCGCTTACTAACAGCAAAGTCACCGGCAATATTCACAGAATCCGCATATTCGAAAGGCTGTAAATTCCTCTTTTCAACCGTTTCGCCCTCAGTTGAGACTCCGTCTACGCTAACATCAAACTTACCATCATTGTTAAGCAAATCTAAGAAATTCTCCAAATCCGTATCCACATTTGCGGGCTGCACAAATTCCTCAACAGGAATTGGCAGTGAAACCGAACCCGAATCCAGTCCCTTGTATCTAAGCACAACATCCCCGGACAAATTCACAGTGGAATCCGCCTCAAGCGCAAATCCATCTCTTTCCACTTTTTCCGGATACGCAAATTCACCCTTTTCATTCCAAACAATGTAAAGGTTCAAATTCTCATCAAAAATCACAATCTCGTCATAACCATCATTATTCAAATCTGCGACTTCAATCTGTTTCGGAAGCGCATCAATGCCCTGAAGACCCAAATACTTGGCCACAAACCCACCCCCGATATTTTCAAACTCATACAAACAATTTTCACCCTGCTTACAAGCAGTCTGTGTAACAATCAACAAATCATCAAACCTGTCGTTATTGAAATTCCCCACATCAATTGACCGAATCCCACTTTCTAAGTTCAAAATGGTGCCTCTGGAATCCAGCCGCTTTGTAGATTGATAATTCTGCAATACATCAATTCGTCCATCTTGATACGCCACCAAAACATCTTCCAGGTCATCCCCGTTGTAATCCATATCTAAAAGAGAGAAAATCTCATCCCGTGAAGCATAAACCTGAGTTCCAACATCCGCAGTAAAACCAAGATCATTTACTTCATTCGGCTCTGTTATGGAAACAGTAGGATCTCCAAGTAAGACTCCAATTTCAGACGCATAATACATATTTGACTCACCAGCGCTGTTACCCGCGGAAAACAGCAAGATATTTTTATTTTCATTCTCCCAGCCAACCGTTCCGTCATTTTCAGCATTTTCCAAGCTTTTATACCCAAGTGACGGCTGCTGATTTACAGGCAAATTCTCATCCGGATTGATAAGAGCAAGCCCCATACTTTCTGCAGTGCTATTCCCACTCGGTACAGAAACAAAATTATGCTCATAAGCAACCGTTGGACGAACATGAATTCCATTTCCGGCAATCGCCCAATCCTCAAGCATAAATTCAGGAGAGAGCAAATCAACATCATGTGAAAAGACTTTTTTGAAACCAATAATCATCACGGGTTCACTCATTCTGGTCACAACAAAACCAAGTCCCTCTGCAGCCCCATTCACCGCCAAACTGTATTTTGGATCCAGAATTTCAATCTGCCCATCTTCCCGCAATTTCAAAACCGCCGCACCATTCTCAGTCAGTACTCTTCGAGTTCCGTTAGCCTTAATCTCCAAATTAAACCCATCAGTAAGAAGTTCAGTTGTCATTCCCCTATTCGCCGGCTTCACATAAAAAACTTCAGCAGCCAATTTGTCATCCGGGAAACTTCGCCATTGTATGCGAACAGGCAAATTCTTTGTTGCCGGAAGCACAATCTGACTAATCATGCTGTTTTTTGGCAGCGAAACATTACCCATAGCATCAATCGAAACCACCTGCGCCTTTGGCTGTGGATCAGAAAGCATTGAAATAATTGCTTGGGTGGTTCCATTAAAAGTCATCCAACCACCCAAATAATTATCAGTTGTCACATCTCCATATCCAGCCCCCAAAAGTGACCCATAAAGCATCTGCGGCTCAATATTCTTAAAGTCATCACTGTCCATCACATACCTGATATCACCTCCAAAAACTCCCGCAATCAAGCCCTCACTGGTGCCCAAAATATTCATCTTCCCGCTAATATCTTTCGGTATAACCGTGAAATTCGCTTCACCATTCCTCAACGTAACACTGGAAGGACTAACTCTCCCAAAATCTTTAGTTGCTTCAGTAAGTTTTAAATCAACTACGGTCGTGCTGTCATTATCAACTTTATTCCCATAGACATCAAAAACTTCCAATATGAAATCTGTGTCCACTCCCGCTTCAATAATATTGGTGCCGTCATTTTTTCGAATTCTAAGTTCATATGGATCAGCAGGTTTCACCTCAATAGCTGCACTTCCACTTAAAATCCCCGGACTTACAGCAATAATTGAAGTAGGTCCGGCAGTTGTACCCGGAGAAAGAAGTGCAATTGCAGTGCCTGCAGTAAAACTCAAGTTAGAATCAGCAAAACTACCTTGCCCTGGATCCGAAAGACTCAAATTCAAATCTCCTTGGAATCCATCAATTTTCCGTCCATTTGCATCAACAACATTAACTTGAACCTCTGTCCCGTTTGAAGAACCTGCATAAAGTGTATTTGTAGCTGGTAAAACCTCTAGCTCCATTCCATTAAGCTGTTCAATCTCAAATCTATCCTCACTTCCATCAATCTCAGGCAAACTTGCAGTAACTGCCGCAAGTCCTGCATCAGGGGAGGAGAGGACTCTGAAATTCACAAACCCGTCTGAAGTCGAAACTTGCACACCATCGGTCGTCAAATCCTCATCACGAACATCCAAAAGTTGAATTCCGCCCTCAGTATTAAGCGTCACAATGTAATACCCAAAATTCGCAACATTATTGAAACTATCCAACAGAGTCACACGCATATTATTAACACTTTCCCCGCCGGCAGGCATCTGATTTGAATCTGCACTAAGGTCCGTGTGAGAAGGCTCACCGGCATAAACCTGAATATTCGCATCACGCGACGGCAAAGATCCGTCGCTAATTCTTGCATCAACCGTAATATTTCCGGCGCTGGTTTTTGAAGTCAAAACCGTCTCAGCAATACCGTTTTTAACCTGCACCCTTCGTGACGCCAACTCTGCATAATTTTGATCAGACAAAATAAACTCAATAACGCTCGTATTGTCGTCAAAGTAAATATTGTCATCCAAATCCCTAATTTCAGCCCTTACAAACAAGTATGACTGTCCATCCGCAGCAACCAAATTTGTAAAGTCTTTTACGTCGGTATCGCTAACTGTCGGAGTTTCCGAAATCTGCACATAATCCAAATTATCACCTACTCCAAACACCCCCGGATCATGGTCATATCCCAAAATATCAGTAAAATCTTCACCTTGATCTTGTTCCGGCTCGGGGATAGCAACCTCATCAGCAGGGAAGTCGTCACTCGCATCCAAAGGATCACTGCCTCGTACAATTTCATCAAAATCATAAACACCTCCACCATCCGTATCCGCCATATTCTTATCAGTGGAATAAATCATATCCTCCTCTGAATCCGAAAGCCCATCACCATCACTATCAAGCTCCCTACAGTCCTGCGCCTCAATCAAATTAACCGCCATTTCAGCAAATTCACTCCTGCTAATTGAAGTTTCGAGCCAAGTTTTAAAAGTCCTAGCACCAACCTGGTCTGCATCAAACCAAGTTTCAAATTCATTTGGGGAATATGTGTCCACAGCCGTAAATCTGCCCTTGGGGAACAAACCGTTTTCTTGCGCTACCAAAACATAATTTTTATACCAAACTTCACCAGCAGAAACGGACTCAACGTTATAACCCGCCGTTTCAACCAAAACTTTTGTAGCCTCAGCACGACTAATAAGCTGACGCGGCAAGAAATATCCCATACTCGCACCTCCAGCATATCCGGAAACAATTCCCCTGACTTTTCCTTCAGCAACGCAAGCCAAAAGTTCAGGATTTATATCTTGGTCAGGGAAGGGGGAAACGTTATAAGAATTCATCAACGTTTCCAAATACGACTCCGAAAAATTCTGACAAGTTACACAAATTCCACCCAAATCAATCTGCATAAATTCCTCACGAGTAATTGGGTTATCCGGTTTAAATGTGCCGTCTCCGTAGCCACGCAAAACTCCTCTCAAATACAAGGTAACAATGTCATGATATGCAACATGTGAAGCGTTCAAATCAGAAAACAACAGAGCACCATCACTCACCAGTGGATCAAAACCGGAAAAAATCTCTGTTCCATCATTAAATCCATCTCCATCAGAATCCGCGTTCTCCATATCCGTCCCAATAGTCCACTCCTCCAAATCATCCAAAAAATCCGAATCACTATCCGGAATAACTGACGCTGCATAAGCAATATTACCTTCCGGCACAATGTAGCCTCGTTTTGGTTTTGGCCAGTCATAAGCAGTTGTCTCAGCCCCCGTATTAACCAACTCAGCCTCAACAAAGGGATGCAAAACTTGAACAGTGAAAACTGTTTCTCCAGTGCTGTTTAAAACCAGAATTGGCTCATACAGATTTATTTCACCAGGATTCGAAAAATCCAATCTGTAAGTATCTGTAACACTTATTTGTCCAAGTGCGGTAACAATTCCAATTTCTTCTTCACCATCAAATAAAGACACATAAGTATCAACTTTTTCGGCACTCGCACCAGCCAAGACCCCTTCAACAAACACTCCACTAATCCCATTACTTCCAACAAAAACTTCCTTTAACGCAGGAACAATAAATATTTCACCCTGCTTCACCCCAAGAGAATCATTAATTGCAACTCGAGTTGGTAAATTTGCTTCACCCTCCAAAACCTCGGCACTTGACCCATTCCTAAGTTCCAAATCTCCAGTAACAGGGTCAAAAACCGCCAATAAAACACCGTCACCGTCATAAACTTCAACACTGCTGCCGGTATTACTTGCACCAAGTGACCCCTCATTTCCAATAATATACGACGTCACATTCACAAATTTCTTTGTCACAGACCCGGAAAGCGTATTCGAATTTCCAACATCATCCCTATTAACCACATCACCCCTAAGCCTAAAATTGCCCTCTTCAGCACTTTCAAGCACAAAAGTAGCAACCCCGCTTGTCAGCTGCAAAAAGGCAGTTCCTTTAACATCCACTGAATTCAATCCCTCCAAAACATTCAGCTCAATCTCAGTATAATTGTCATCCAAATTCAAAGAACCATCAGACTTCCGTGCACTTGCCGTAACCACATAATAATCCTGCCCCTCAGCAGTCAGCACATTATTATCTTCAGACGAAAGCTCAATAGACACCGTGGCATCCGCCGAATCCGGCACACCGTTACCATTTTTATCGCCCGTGTCAGGCCCAGCAAGTTTTATCTCAGTGGCACAAGCAAAATTATCAATCAGTTTAGCACTTGAAGTTGAATCCTGAATGTCCAAGAGCCACTGTTGAATTTCTTCAAGCCATTTGGCAAGCGGAACCGGAATTGTTCCACCAACATCACTTATCTCTTCATATTGTGGATCTTCACCTTCCGCATAAGCCGCAGAAAGCGCCTCATCCACCGCCTCCTGACTTCTGTGTAAGAACATCAAATCCTCTTCAGTAGGCGGAACATCACCATTAAACGCAAACTCAATTTCAGTTGGAGTTCCGTTAGCAATCAAAGAAAAAATTTCATATCCATCCCTTGCTTTTGTAGTAGCCGGCTCTCTATCCCCCAAATAATGAGTGAAAATATACTCATGTTTTTGATCAATATTCTTATTGTACCAATCAAGAGCATCCTTAAGCTGATCTTGATTGATCTCACTCAAAAAATTATTAACCGCCCCGGTATACGCATTCCCTCCGGATACGTTAGCCATCTCTCCGTACAAATCATTAATTTGACTTTGCACATCCGCTAAATTAGACGCATCAAACACGTTCACATAATAAAGATCCCGCAGCTTCTCATCAGAATCCATAAAAGTTACATATCTGATTGAATCAATCGGTAAATTTGGAGTAGCACCATCCTCAATCTGCGTATTTAAAATCTCATTTTTTGGATTTGTGTGATAGAAAACGGAAGAAATATGCTTTGCCTGACTAGGATCATTTTTTACCAAAGTATTTTCATCCTCAACTACATAATATTTATCAAAATTAACCTTTAGTTTATCAACATCTCCATTTCCTGAACTGTTATTTAAGTGAGTAGGTTCCTGCACTAAAGCCTGATCACGGAAAGTCATCCAAAAATCCAACTCATCAAGAGTCTTGTCACCAATCCCAAAATCATTAAAAAATTGCTGCAAAGTATAAACCCTATCCGTATCATTCCCATAAATGTCTAAAGTATCAAAGCCAGATCTCAGCGTAGCTTCACCCGGTCTGACACCATCACTTTGCTCAATATCATCCTTAAGTTGCGCCACCCCGGCCAAAACCTCCTCATACGTATCCCATTCCTCATCATCTTTTCTTGTCCACTTGGTAACCTTATCACTAAATTTCTCCCCGTTGATTTTCGAATAAATTTGGAACGTATCCAGCTCACGGTACTCATAACAAGCAGCCGGTCCGGTCTCAAAACCATCCACGTTCTCGTGATAATATGCAATCGCCCCATCCGTGTCACGAACAGGAGTAGTAGCCAAAACAGGGAAACAAATCTCTGGGATATCTCCATCCTCTTCAAACAACGAATTCTTCAGTAAACACCCCTTGTACGACTGTTCGTCACTCTTTGAAGTCATGTTTTCTGCCTGATACTCTTGCTCAGATTTACTGTAAAGCGCAGTAAACTGAACAAATTGCCCCAAAGCCGCAACACCACCCGGCTCACTGTACTGATAAGTGGACAATGGTTCATCACTGTATTGATTCAAATTCGCTGTTCCTCCAAACAAACTACACTGCGCAACGCCCTCAATATCACCCATCTCCTTCCCATAAATATAAATATTTTTGGATTTATGATTTTGAATCTTTTCATCTGAAATCTCGGTTGTCGTATGATTAACAAACATCACACATCCTTTGTTCCCGTTATCCGCCGACTTACACAAATCCTCCTGACTACCATCCTCAAAAGTAACCAATCCTGTAAGCTCAATCCCACCCACAAGCGGAATATCAACCTGTAAACTATTTACCATGCCGTTCACTCGCGCTTCATAATAATCATTTACTGCTCTCAAATATTGCAAAACCGCCTCATCTTTTTTTGAAATAAGTGAAACCGCACTGTCATACTCATTCACCGTAGCTTCTCCATCACTCTGCCTGGTTTTATAGCGCCCGGTCCCTTGAACAATCCTGTTCCAAACACCCAACGGTTGATCAAAAATCTCAACATACCTGCTCACCATATCATTCACAATCTGCTTTGACTGAATATCCGGCAACTCATCAAAAAGCGGTTGTGGTTCAAATCCAATTGGATCTTCATCAATCTGGCCATCACAGTCATTGTCATTATAAGCGCACGTTTCCCCCACAGGAATTTCAATTGACCCGTCCTCATCACAAAAACCATCCTCATCATCATCCCATTCAGGGTGATAAACCCCTGCATTGTCAAAGCAGCTTGGATGTCCATTCTTCCACTTATTTGAAGCCGGTAAAACTTTCCTGTAATCCTCATCAGTATAAAACGACTGCAAATATTCAGTCGCTTTTTTATCATTATCCCCAAAATCCTTTGGAGGAATACCATCAGCAGCATTTAAATTTTTCACCATTTTGCTGACAGCTTTGTGTGGTTTTCTTGCATCATTCCATCTGTCTTCATAGCCATAAGCAAGTTCCCAACCTGTTGGGTAGCCATCTCCATCATGATCAACAGCATTTCCATTGTCATCCTCATTGCAGACTCCGGGACATCCGTCTCCATTTGCGTCCCCGGGAGGGTCTTCATCAGTCATCCTGTCTTCAAAAAACGGAATTTCATAATCCTTATAAATATTTTTGCCCGCATCATTGTTGTTGTCTTGTCCATTATCCTCATCAACACCCGCGTCACCCTTTCTGCAAACTAGTCCATCTCCGTTTGTATCACTTGAGCAGTCTCCGTCATTGTCCACACCATAAAATCCATCTCCCAAATCCTCATCAATCAAACCATCGCCATCATCATCCAATCCGTTTCGCACTTCCTCATCCAGTATTCCATCACCATCATTATCGAGCCCGTCGCTTTCCTGCACTTCATCCGTAATATCCAAAAAAATCTCCTCAACCATGTCGTTAGAGAAGCGATAATACGCCAATTCTTCCCAATACTTCAAAAACTGCGAATAACTTTGAAACGAAATCTGGTTCAACGTGGCATTTTCCGTCACAAAATCTCCCAAAAACACCTTTTTGTCGAAAGTCGAATACTGCTCTTCCCCCTGCGACCCCAAGTGATATTCATGATTTTTATCAAAAAAAGTAGCTAAAAGCTCATAACCCATCTCACCACTAACCGGCGGCACAATAACACCATGCCAAATATCCGCCTGCAAATTTGTAGCCTTTTGATTTGGCACAAAATCCTGCGTCACACTGTCCACAATATATGAAGGCTCCTCAAAATCCGTATATGGCAACAATGAAACAAACCTGTAACCATTCTTATTCACAACTGGAAGTGGCACATCACCAACAACAACAATCCCGGCAAGTTTTGTAAAATCATTGTCATTTGGATCGCCCTCATAGTAGAGCCTTTCTAGCATTTTCTGAATGTCCACAGTCGAATCATCCGCTTCAACAGTTATTATCATTGACTTTGTCCAAGGGAAAGCACTCTGAACATCCTCCGCATACACATTAATACGTGATGAAAGCGTATTTCTTGCAAATGAAATCCCGCTTTTCAGGCCCGAATAACTGTTTGTATTATTATAAACATCCTCAGAAACCAAAATTGCCACCAGACCATACCTGGTTTCGGCGCTCTGAACATCTCTTAGCTCAGTAAGCGAACCACCGGGGCGAACTTCGGCTATTTCTGTCAACGCCTGCATGTCTTTTACACTGGTAAGCGCCTCTGCTATTTGTGTAGTTGGCAAAAACGTGAGCAACAAGCTCATTAAAACCAGTTTTGCAATCAAACGAATTGATCCTGGCATGGAGTGGTTTTGCATAAGCGTATTCTAGCAAAAAACCCCAATTTCGACTCCTGTTTTTAATCTGTAAAAACTCACTTTCGCTTGATCCCACGAATTTTATGTTATTTTTAACAATTTTCAGGTTCACGTCTAGACATCATTTTCTACCGACCAATCACATACATTGGCTTTGTTATCGAAGTACCAGCACCACAATTATTGATTCCATTACATAATGGATAATCAGCAATCTTTTCAGCATAAGTCATTGTAAATGGACTGAATGTAAAAGTAGTTTGATCAAAAATATTCGGTCCGGTTTTTGTTGACGACTCAAGAACACCCCCTAAACCAAAACTTTTACCCCCATCAAGTTGGTAATAAACATAGCCACCACTTGTCCCCGTACAATTTTTTGTCTGCAAGCCCTTCGGATCCTTTGGTATGTTAGTTAAATAGGGTGAAAGTTGAGATGCAATCGCAGAAACACAACCGCTTGGGATTACATGCATTGGATACAAACCATTATGATCATTTGCATAAGACTCAATTGCCGTTGCAATCTGCTGCAAATCAGCTTTTCTCTGAACATCACGAGCATTTGAAGGTCCGGCTATAACCTTTGGAAGAAGAGCAGCCGCCAAAATACCAATAATAGTAATAACAATCAGAAGCTCAACAAGCGTAAAAGCTCTTTGGCGAATCAATTTGGTCATAATAATTTAGTTAGACGTGTCGACCATCATTCTATCTCATTTTCCCAAACTGTAAAGGGGGCCTCCGGCCCCCTCAAACCATCAACGACCAACAATATAAAAAGTACCATTCGCCTCGCAATCACCTCCGCTACCACATAAACAGTCATGACTGCCACCAGGTGAATTATCCGCAATTCTCTCAGCATAAGTATCATCTACTGGGGCAACATTAAAGGTTGTATCAAATAAATTCGGTCCAGTTTTTGTAGTCGTTTCAAGACTTGCAATCAGCATATAACTTGTGCCCCCACCAATTTGTCTATACATGTATCCATCTGGACAACCCCTCGCTGCGAGTCCCTGAGGATCATTGGGAATTTGAGAAAGATACTGGCCTAATTCGTTCGTCATCGTATAGACACATACTCCCACTAGAGCAGGATAAACACCCCCATGATCATTCGCATAAAAATCAAGCGCTGTAGCAATTTGCTGCAAGTCGGCTATTCTCTGAACATCACGAGCATTTGAAGGTCCGGCTATAACCTTTGGAAGAAGAGCAGCCGCCAAAATACCAATAATAGTAATTACTATCAAAAGTTCAACAAGCGTAAACGCCCTAAGACGTGAAATTTTTAACATAATTTATTTTGTTACGTGGCAAAACTGATTCTAATTCGTAATCGTCATTTTTTCAAGCTAAGAAAAGGGGGCCATTCGGCCCCCTAAGGGTATGCATAAAAAACAATCTTTATCTTCCAATCACATACAAAGTACCGTTTGTTTTACAATCCCCGGCACTACATAGTCGACCAATATTTGCAACAATATTTCCTTGATAATCTTTTGCTACATCAACAACAAAAGTAGACTTTTCATAATATCCAGCATCCGACTTTGTAGTTGTTTCAAGTCCAGCTGTTAAAATATAACTGGTAGAACCACTCACATCATAATATCCATATCCGTTTGCACATCCTTTTGACGCAGTACTTTGCGGATCTGCCGGTATTGTGGACATGTAATCAGCTAAAACTGCAATCATAGCGGCTGAGGAAACACAAGCGCCAGTATCCACTGCATCCGGATATTTTCCGGCATGATCATCAGCATAAAATTCCAAAGCGGTAGAAATTTGAGATAGATCAGCCACTCTCTTGCTGTCACGAGCATTGCCCGGACCTACCATGATTTTAGGTAGCAAAGCAGCTGCCAAAATACCAATGATTGTAATAACAATCAAAAGCTCAACAAGCGTAAATGCCCTAAGGCGTGAATTTTTTAACATAAATATGTTGGTTAGACGTGTCAAAAAAAATCTTACACTTTAAATAATCGCAAAGCAAACTTTTTTAAGCTAATTTCATCCGTTTACAAAACCGAAGTCAAATCACTGAGCCCTATAATTGGCTGCATAATCGCGGAAACCAAAAATCCGACCGTGAGTCCCATTACGACAAGAATCACCGGCTCCATTAGTCTTGATAGTGATGATACTGCGGTATCAACTTCACTCTCATAATATTCGGCTATTTTTGTGGCAACCTCGGTAATATTGGCTGTCTTTTCACCAACCAAAATCATTGATGCCACCATTGGAGGGAAAAGCCAGGAACTGTCTGTAAGATTTTCTCCCAACGGAATACCTTGAGTTACATCCTGAGCGGCATAATTAATTCTCTTTTTATAAACCTCGTTCCCAACCGCATTTGCATTAATTTCCAAACTTTTCACAATCGGAATTCCCGCATCCAATAAAAGAGCAAGCATCCGAGCAAAACGAGCAATCATAACTTTTTTTATAATTTTCCCAAAAACCGGAACAAACAAAATTCCAAAATTCAAACTATACTTTCCAGTATCAGACTTGCTAAACATATAGACGGCAGCAAATAGAGCAACCGCTATAGCTAAAATTATATACCAGGAATGAATTGCAAAGTCAGAAGCCCAAATAAGGATTTGAGTAGACTTTGGCAGTTCCTGTCCACTTTCCGCAAACACAGACGTAATTTGAGGCACAACCAATGTTAAAAGTAAAAACAATGCAGCAACCATAATTACCATAATTGCAGCAGGATAAATCATTGCGCCCTTAACTTTTCCAATAATCATTGCACCTTTTTCAGCTTGAGAAGCAATATTCTTTAATATGTCATTCAAATTTCCAGTCGCTTCACCACTCGCAACCATACCTCTTTCTGACTCGGAGAACAGTTTTGAATGGGTCTGCATTGCCTCAGACAAACTTTTACCTTCCTCCATCCTCTTTGCAAGGCTGTAAATGATCTTTGCAAATCTAGGGTTCTCAACCTGCTCGGAAAGTACGTACAAAGAACGAATAATTGGCATCCCGGCATTTATCATTACTGCTAAAAGTTGAAAGAAATTAACCTTTTCTTTCAGTTTGATTTTGGAAAAACTTGCAACCAATTCATTTAATTTGGCAAAACGGTCCTTAATACTCTTGGTTTCTTTTTCAACTCGTACTTTTCTTAAGGCTTCAATACGTGCTTGATCTTCCTTGGAAAGTCCAATGTCTATTCTAGTGCTCGAAGCTGTAGTGTTTGTATCAGCCATAATTAACTTAGGTCAGGTCTGGCAACTGCATAAACTTCCTCAAGAGAAGTCTGACCGTCTAAAGCCTTAATAATTCCGGACTGCTCAAGTGAAACCATTCCGGTCTTCATTGCCGTGTCGGAAATTTCCAAATTCGTAGCATTTTTCACAATCATCTGTCTGAGTTCATTGTTCATTGGCATAACCTCATAAATACCAACTCGGCCAAAATAACCCACTCCGTTACAAACTTCACATGCAGCGCCGCTTGGCCCATAAAACTGCATTCCGGCAGCTTTTGCTTGATCAATTGGTTCATCTGGATGCAGTTTTGAAAGAGCAATTTTAACCCTTTCCAAAGTAACCGAATCAAGTTGAAGCGGTTGTCTGCATTTTTCACAAAGTCTTCGAACAAGCCGTTGAGCAACAATCGCATTAATTGTTGCAGTGAGCAAAAACGCCGGCACACCCATATTCAAAATACGAGTCAAGGTTTCAACGGCACTATTTGTGTGAATTGTAGAAAACACTAAGTGACCGGTAAGAGCGGCTTCAATAGCCACATTTACAGTTTCAAGGTCACGAATTTCTCCCACCATTATAATGTCCGGGTCCTGACGAAGCGCAGTCCTAAGACCAAACGCAAAGTTATAACCAATATCCGGATGCACTTGCGACTGATTCAAACCATCCAATTGAATTTCAACCGGATCTTCAATAGTCAAAATGTTCACTTCCGGAGTGTTTAGCTTTGTAAGACTTGAATAAAGCGTTGTAGTTTTACCAGATCCAGTAGGACCGGTAACCAAAATAATTCCATTTGGCAGGTCCAAAGCCTTATTCAAATATTTCAATGCATTTCCCTGGAGACCAAGAGCATCCAATTTAGGGATTTCTCGAGACTTATCTTGAATACGCATTACAATCTTTTCACCGTTCGGGGTAGGCAAAGTAGAAACGCGAAGGTCCATCTCTCGACCCTCCTCAGTAGTCACTTGCGCACGTCCATCTTGAGGCAAACGTTGTTCATCAATCTTCAAATTGGACATAATTTTAATTCTGGATACAACAGCCGGATGAATATTTGGAGGATATTCAACAATTCGTCTCAGCACTCCATCTACTCTAAAACGCATCTGCACAGTATTTTTCAGAGGTTCAATATGAATATCCGAAGTTCTTATCTCAATAGCATGAGACACACACATCATTACAAGCTGAGGGATATTTCCAGCTACAATTGCATCTTGTAATGATTGAAGTTTATTAGACATTTAAATTTCTCTTGAGAAATATGCATTAATTTGAAGTCCAACATCATAAATTCCACCATATGTATCAGGATATTTAACCGTAATACTTTCAACACTCATAAGCCTGACTTCACTTTCCAAAGACCCTGAACTCTCAATATATTCTAAAAATTTCAAGAAATTCTTTTTAGAAGCAGTAATCTGCATAGTCATTGGAAGGATTCGATAGTTATCCTCCTCCAACGGATTCAAATAATTCACGCTATTAATAAGGAACGGATTTGAATCAAAATTATTTTTAACTTCAAAGTCATCAAAAAGTCTGGTCAGATTTGTAACATCATCATTGGTTGGGAAGACAGCCTCAATTTGCTGTCCGGCAGATTCCCTGGCAGCATTTAATTCAGGTTTAATTTCCTCATATCTTTTATTTAAAAGGTTTTCTTGTGCTACCAATCCATTCGCTTCAGCAGATAAAGCCTGAATTGAAATTAAATTTGAAGATCGAATATTCCATTGCCAAAGGCCAAGACCAAGAGCAACCAATATGAGAAAAGCACCAATTATTCCTTTATTTCTATCTTTCATAAATTTTCAAGGGTTATATTGAAGCCAATCCTAAAATTTGATTGGTAATTATCTTCTAAAAGATTTTTTGCATAAGACCTGTCATCAGCATTTTCAAACAAGTCGGAATTATTTAGCTCATCAACGTAGTTAGATATCAATGTAAAATTCTTTGTGTCATCTGTAATTGCACTCCCTGAAACCACAGCGGAAAAACCTGTAGTATTAAAATTCACATCTGCAACCTGTAAATTACTTTCAAATTCAGTATTAAACAGCGGATCTACCTTCTTTGTAATATTTTCAAATTCATCAAATACTTTTGACCAAACAATTCTGGAATCACGTATTGAATTTATTAGTGAAATAACACTTTGATCAACTTCTGCAGAATATTTTTCCAGTACCGTCTTAAATTCATCATCAGTAGCCTCTGTTAGATCCAAGCTGGTAATATATGTTCTGAATGCATCTAATCCTAAAATAATCCCTGCGGTATCTAAATCTTGAACATCTTGCAGTAATGTCACCTCGTCAACTTCTCCACTTTTTGCACGTAATTCCTCAGATCTGCTTCTTAGCGAATCCATTGCAGCTGCCTTCTGATCAGGGTCAAAATTTTCCGCTAGGTAATCTTGCAATTCAGTCAAAATTGATTCCATTTCTGGTCTCAAAGTCTTTAAATCCTCTTCATAAGCCACCTTTTTGTTTGAAGAAACATATTGTGATTCACTCTGTTCTAAACTGAAAAAATATTGATCAGCTACAGTACTGTATTTATCAAGTAGCAAAACAGAAATCAGTGCTTTTTCAGCAATAATATCAGAATCAAGTTGTACAACTTGCTCTTCCGCAAGTGTCTTTCTTTGAGCAGGATTCAATCCAAAAAGCCCAAATTTTTGAGAATTTTGTGAATAGAAAAACCCAAAAATGAGCACAAAAAACAAAATAGAAATCTGCAAAATTGCACGTCCCGGATTTGATTTAACAGTCTTTTTTGGAGTCAATTTTAATGTTTTTTCCTTTGGTTTTTTTGAAAAAAATGATTTTGATTTTGTTGCCTCTTGCTTCATAACATTATCCATCACATCACTTTTCTTCAAAGATTGATCCTCTCCAAAAAGCTCAGTGAAGACGTTTTTGTCATTTTGAGCCTCTTGAGCTTTGGGTGCTGGAGCAGCAGCAGGTTGCGGTTGCTTTGTTTCCAGAGGCATTTTAGGTTCTTCTGCCATACAGTTTTATTTTTATAAATCCAATTATTATAGCAAAAAAAAGCAAAAAAAGCAATCCCCTTGCCAAACCCGACTTTTTACGAGCGCATTTCTCTCAAAGCCTTGATCCTCTCCTCAATTGGAGGGTGAGTCATAAAAAGCTTACTCAAACCAGTTCCTCTTTTACCTCTCAGAGGCGAAACAATATACAAATGCGCCGTTCCTCTGTTTGCAACCTCCAAAATTTCCTCGTCTTTTGAAAGCTTTTCAAGTGCATTTGCTAGCCCATCTGCATACCTGGTCAAGAGCACAGCGGAAGCATCAGCTAAGGATTCGCGCCTTCTGGAAAGCGCAAGCTGCGTAAGAGTAGCAATTATTGGTGCAACAATTGGCAAAACAATGGCTAGCACAAGCCAAATAACAGCAGCCTGATTTCCTCCCTTCCGACTACCGCGTCCTGAATGCAAAAATCCACGCCTCAAAAAGTCGGAAATCACAGCAATAATACTCACAAGCATCAAAACAAGAGTCGCCAATCTGATATCATAATTTTTTATATGGGAGATCTCATGAGCTGCAACTCCTTCAAGCTCCGCATCTTCAAGCATATCTACAATCCCGGTAGTAAAAGCAATTGCAGCATGTTTAGGGTCACGACCGGTCGCAAACGCATTCATTGCTGTATCATCAATCAAATAAATTTTTGGCATTGGAATTCCAGCCGTAATAGATAAATTTTCAACAATTCTATAAAGCCTGGCATTTTCTTCTTTCTTCAAAGGCTTCGCCTGGCTCACAAAAAGCGCAACTTTCGCTCCCGCAAAATAAGAAATAAGTGCATAAAAAAAGGAAAAACCTCCAATAATTGCAACCGCAATTAACGGATCCCCAATCTGATACCCAACAGGATAGGCAATTCCAACCAAAACAATTATAAACACAGCCATCAAAAGCCACGTTTTTCTTTTATTTCGGTCAATTTCCGAATAAACGAATGCCATATTTAGAATTTAACCTTAACGTTCTCCCTTTCTTTCACATCCGTAACATCAAAGAATTCCCTTGTTTTAAAGTTGAAAGTGTCCGCAACAATATTTGATGGGAACATCTTGCATTTTGTGTTGTAGTCTCGAACAGTGCTGTTGTAAAACCTTCGCGAAGCCTGAATTTTATTCTCAGTGTCAGAAAGCTCATTTTGAAGATCCAAAAAATTCTCATTTGCCTTTAATTGTGGATAATTTTCAACCTGTACCATAAGCCCGGATAATGCACGTGAAAGCATATTTTCCGCATCCGCACTTTTAGCCAAATCACCAGCGCCATGCGCCTGCATTGCCGCGGTTCTGGCTTTAGTTACCTCAGTAAAAAGCGACTTTTCATGTTTTGCATAACCCTCAACCGTGGAAATCAAATTTGGAATAAGGTCATATCTGCGTTTTAGTTGCACATCAATATCACTCCAAGCTTCATCAATGCGAATCCGTCCCTTAATAAGAACGTTATAAATTGAAATAAAGTAGATAACTATTAGCGCTAAGGCGGCGAGAATTGCAAACCACATAGTAATTATTGTTAAAGCCCAATCACTCTAACTTTTTTCACAAAATTTGAAAAGAAAAAAAGGCCCCGGGATGCATACGCACACCGGGGACCCCTCATTTCAAAAAATTATGTCAATTCAACACTAGCACCTGCTTCTTCAAGCTTCTTTTTAGCATCTTCAGCTTTGTCAGTTGGAGCGTTTTCCATAACAACTCCATTCGCATCAACAATGTCTTTAGCCTCTTTGAGACCAAGACCTGTAATTTCGCGAACGACCTTGATAACGGCAATCTTTTGACCACCGGGATCTTTAAGTTGAACGTTGTAAGATGATTTTGCAGCAGCTCCTTCATCGCCTCCACCGGCAGCACCGCCAGCGGCAACTGCAACAGCAGCTGGAGCAGCGGAAATTCCGTATTCTGCTTCCATGAATTTAACAACGTTGTTAATTTGGATAACATTAAGCTTTTCAAGGGCGGTAATCACCGCTTGTTCCTCTTTTGAAAGCTCAACTTTTTCCTTTGTAGCTTCTTCTGTCATTGTAATAAAAGGTTAAGATTCAGTTGATTCATCCCCGGCAGCTTCTTCAGCTTCAGCTGAAGTATCTGTCTCGGGTGACTCCTCAGGAGTTACCTCAGGAGTTTCCGCTTCTTCTCTAGCGACTTCAGCAGGTGCTTCTTCAGCAGGTGCTGCAGCAGGTTCAGGAGTTGCGGGCGCTTCTCCAGCAGGCATTTGTTCGGCATAAGCCTTCATAGCTCTTGCAAAAGAAGAAAGTGGAGACGAAATTGCTCCGTGGAATTGCGTTAGCGGTGCACGCATCATCATCATGAACTTAGCAAGAAGCATGTCACGTGATGGTAGCGACGCAAGCTCATTCATATCAGCAACGGAAAGAACGGCGCCATCCATAATGCCCCCCATAAGTTGAAGAACTTTCACTTTTTTGGAGGTATCTTTGACAATCTTCGGACCAACCGAAGGATCATCATATGAAAAAACAGCACCAACTGTACCCTCCACAACTTCATTTGGAAGTTCCAGTCCGTTTTCTTTAGCAGCAAGCTTGAGCAAAGTCTTTTTTGCGACTTTGAATTCCACGTTTGATTCGCGCATTTCTCGTCTCATATTTGAGAGTTCTTCAACCGTCATACCGGCATATTGCCCAAAGGCAACCGACTTAGCGTTTTTGAACTTCTCATTGAGTTCTTGGAGGATTTCCTCCTTTTTTTGCTTTGTAATTGGCATAGCGAATCTTTTTTAGTTAGCGCCCTTCGGGCGCCTAAGTGTGAAGGCTGAGTCGACCTTTAAAAATCTCAACCTGCGACGCAGGTGAGACACACTTTTTGCCATTTTCAGGCCGGTTTGTCACACATCTCGGTAGGTCTTCTGCCACAAGGTTTCCCTTGGAAGCCGCCCACTGTCTACGACGCGAACGGATTCTAGGGGAAAACTCGGCTTAAGTAAAGGAAAAATTCATTCTTTGGTAACTTTAGTTATTTGTTCCCTACTGTCGTCAATAATCGCAGCCCAGCTCATATCGTAAACAGAAAAATTCGCCCAAGCCGCAGGTTTTCGATTCTTATACTTTTCTAATTGCCTATTGTAATAACTCAATGCACTTTCATTTGGGTCACCAGGAATGTTTCTCCGCCTGGCAAGTTCATCATCAGTCCCACAAGTGGGTTTATTAATATTATTCATATTTTAAAATAAAAAACCCCGCTATGTTTCGCGAGGTTGCTAATAAAAAAAACAAAAAAGTCAAAACCATAACAAGCCTCGCGAACTCTCAAAAAATCGAAACTCAACAAAATATTTAATATTCTTCATCATTTCCTCAAAAAGATTAAGCAACATGATCTCCATAATTTGGATCAGTGTAAATAGCAATCAATCTCCTTGTTTCTTCACTAATTTGTCTTGCTTGAGCCTCAGCCATAAGTTTCCCCATCTGTTGAGGATCAATAGTTTCAGTAGTGTCATCTTCTCCTTCAAGGTCAGGCAAAGAAGTAACTAGAGATAAGCGTACAGAAGTATGACTTGGGGGTTGCAAATCTGAATCATCTGCAGGTCCAATATATTTTAATGCATTTAATGCTGACATAATAAATTTGGGTTATAAATAATAAAAAAAAATCCCCGCTGAGTGAGCGAGGCTTATGTAATAAATTTTTGTTACAAATTAGCAGCCTCGCTTCGCGAAGAAGAAGAAAAAGCTGTTAAAAAATGTATTTAAAATCATAAAATTTATTACGGAAAAACTCTACAGGCGCACTTCGATTTTGTCAATATTTTTTTTCTGTGTATAGTTGTGTCATGACAATGACAGATCTCTACCATCATCTTTCCCTGTTTATAAAGGGCGCCGAAAAATCTCAGCAAGAACCGCTGATAGTAATTTGTGGTCCAACCGCATCCGGCAAAACGGCATTAAGCCTTAAAATTGCCCGTGACTTTGATGGTGAAATAATTTCCGCCGACTCCCGTCAAATCTACAAAAAAATGGACATTGGAACGGATAAAATCTCCATGGACATTCGTAAAGAAATTCCACATTACTTGGTGGATATCCGTGACCCGGACGCAACTTTCACAATGGCGGATTTCAAGAGGGAAGCCACCGCAGCAATCAATGCCATTCATCGCAAGAAAAAAATTCCAATAATCTGCGGCGGAACAGGCCTTTACATAAGCTCGGTAGTGGAAAATTATGACCTTCCAAAGGCCCCACCGGACCAAAAAATCCGTGACGAACTACAAGCCGAATATGAAAAAGGCGGCGCAGAACACCTATATAAAATGTTAATGGAACTTGACCCAACTTCAGCGGCAAAAATCCATCCAAACAACGTCCGCTACGTGGCTCGCGCATTGGAAATTGTGCTCCAAACTCAAAAACCAATTCAATCTCGTCGAGGTATGCCCCTTTATAATGTCTTCAAAATCGGAATCGACTGGCCCCGCGAGGTCCTTTATGAACGAATCAACCGCCGCGTGGACGAACAAATCCAAGAAGGCCTGCTAAATGAAATTAAAACCCTTCTTTCACAAGGCTACAGCGAAAATCTTCCATCAATGTCCGGCCTTGGCTACAAGGAATATTTCCCTTATCTCCGCGGAGAAAAGCCATTGGAAGAATGCAAGGAAGAGCTAAAACTTAGCACAAGAAACTTCGCAAAACGCCAACTTACGTGGTTCAATAAAGACGAAGAAATTTTCTGGATCAGCCCCCACGACTACGAAACAATCATAAAAGACAAACATGCTCGTCCGCTTCAAAAACTTGCTTGATATGGCTGCCCGCCTCCGCGGCGAAAACGGCTGCCCTTGGGACCAAAAACAAACGGTCGAATCCATGGCAAAAAACATAGTTGATGAAGCGCGTGAAGTGGAAGAAGCAATCCAAGAAGGCGACTACGAGCATATTTCAGAGGAAATGGGCGACTTGCTTTTTAACCTTATAATGATAGCTCAAATCGCCTCGGAAGACGGCAAATTTGACATGGCTACGGTTATGGGAAAAATCGCAGAAAAAATCGTAGCCCGTCACACCTGGGTTTTTGGCACTGATACCGCCAAAACGCCGGAAGAAGCCGTCGAACTTTGGATGAAAAATAAAGCCAAAGAAAAATGAGCATTTTAGGCAAAACCTGGCAACTTAAGCGCGAAAGAAAACCACAAGAATCCCTTTGGTCGGCCCTTCTAGCTTCTCGACAAATTGAGGATCCCGGCCATTTTTTCACCAAGCCAACCATAAATGACCTATGTGACCCATTCCTTTTCCCGGACATGCAAAAAGCGGTCGACCGAATCATCATCGCAATAAATTCAAAAGAACGAATCATAATCTACGGCGACTACGACGTTGACGGCGGCTCCGGCGCAGCTCTTCTAATTCATACACTCCGCCACCTCAAAGCGGAAGTCTCATACAGAATCCCAAACCGCCTCACGGAGGGTTACGGCCTCCATTCTCACTACATTGAAGAATTCGCCAAACAAAACGTAAAACTCCTCATCACCGTGGACCTGGGCATTTCAAACCTGAACGAAGTCGACCTGGCAAACCAAAACAACATAGACGTAATAGTCACGGACCACCACACGGTCCCATCTGTCTCACCAAAAGCTTTCGCAATTCTTCACCCCCAGCTCGCCATTTCTTATCCATTTAAGCACCTTTCCGGCAGCGGCGTCGCCTTCAAACTGGCTCAAGCCCTCCTAACAGCGACCAAAAACGAAGACCAAATTCCAACCCTAACAGACCTAGCAAGCCTCGGCACAGTGGCCGACCTTGTCCCCTTAACAGGTGAGAACCGCACAATAGTAAAACTCGGCCTAGACCAAATGCAAAGCACAAAATGGGATGGCCTCCGCGCCATGACAGAATCACTTAATAAAGAAATTTCAACTCACACAATAGGCTATATTATCGGCCCTCGGCTAAACGCCTCAGGCCGCATGGCAGACCCACTCTGGGCAATCCAAACCCTGCTTGCAACAGGGGAGGAAGCCCGCAGAAAATCCCAAAAACTCACGGAATTAAACTTGGAACGCCGCCACCGCACCCTTGAAATCACAGAAGAAGCAGACCAAGCCGTAGACCTTAGCCAGCCAATAATCATTCAAGAAAGTCCCAACTGGTCCGCCGGCGTTATAGGCCTAATTGCAGGTCGCCTCCAAGAAAAACACCAAAAACCAGTCATAATCCTGGAAGACAAAGGCGACGAGCTGGTTGGTTCCGTCCGCTCGCTTCCCGGCTTCAACGCCGTTAAAGCCTTGGATCACGTCAAAGAACTTCTGGAACATTATGGCGGCCACGAATTCGCCGCCGGTTTCCGCATTTCACGCAAAAACTTCGACACCTTCAAGCAAAAACTAACCACATTAGCCGCCGCCTCAAACTACCAAGCCATCTTGGAAATTGATACCACCTTAAACCCGGAAGAAATCACCCTGGAAACCTTTGACCGCATTGCCTCCTTCGCTCCCTTCGGCCGCGGCAACGAAACCCCAACTTTTCTCCTGCAAAACGTCAAAATTCTCTCAGCCAAACCCGTCGGCCAAGACGCGCGTCACCTCCGCCTCACCATAAAAGCCGGCCAGCAAATAATTTCCGGTATAGGCTTCAACTTTGGCCCCCATGCACAAAGTATTCTTTCAGCCACCGCCCTCGCCGTCCACTTGGAGAAAAACGAATGGCAAGACCGCACGGAGCCACAGCTCAAACTTGTGGATTTCTCATAAACTAAACCCAGTTTTTCCGGAAATCGGAAATTTGCGAGCTTGACATATTAAACCAGAAAATCAAACTCGGCGCAAATCAGCCCAACCTGCAAATCCGGGACGTCCCGGAATCATAGCTTGAAATGCAGATTCCCTTGAAAATTCGAATCACAAACCCTTGACAAACCCAAAAAAAACAGTACAATACGCTCTTTTGTAAACAAAATTTCCATGGAAAACTTTCCAACACCACGGCACGCACCAGCTTTAGACGCAGATCAATCCTCAAGATGGTCACTACTAACAAAAGCTGCAAAATACGCTCAATTGATTTCCCTTATTACGGGATTAACCGCTTGTGACAGCGAGAAACTGGAAGATCAAGCAGCACAGCCAAATCCAACTCATCAGAGAGCATTACCACCTGAAGTCGAACAAGAAAAACTCTACCAGGAATTCGAATTAGCTGAACATGACGTCATTTCTGCAGAAAAAATCAGCCAAAGATATGTTAGTCAAATCACAGGGTCGGTTGACGTCAATCCATACACTAAAGAGCCAAAAAGCCCGGATTTTTACAGAACTGAAGTTATTGAACCATGCACCCTTCTACTTGCAATTTACAACAACAACCCAGACGTACTCACTAACGAGGCAATTAATTTTATTCAAAAAAACATAGGGACACTAAAAAAATTAGATGCCCAAAAACCTGCAACTGACCAAGAATTTCGTCAAGCAACTGCAAATATACCCAATGATGAAATTTACGGACCGGAAGGTGTTCTAAATCTCCTTCTTGCTTTCAATCGAGTAAATTCAAAACTCGAAGGAAATCTGGTCCGAAATCTAACCAACCCCGAAACTGAACTTACACTGAAAATCGACCTGAAAAATCGCGATCGACGCTACGTTGAAGTCGGTCTATACACACCTGAAATTTCTGAACCAAACGTTGGCGCCGTCAAACTTGATTACCCCAACCTGCAAACTTCAAAACGACAAAGACAAGACGGTAAATATGAAGTCCATTACTTTACCAAACTGGGAGAACCATTAATTATTCTCACCATCGACCCAAAAAACAGAAACGTCAAAGTCTCAAGCTACTTAAATCCAAACGGAGTCAAAACCGTCACTCTAACTTTTGACAAATTCGACCAAAAGCTGCAGCAGAATCCCTACTTCCTTCACGGAGTATAAACATCCAAATCACCCCCTCTCAACTCTCTCAACCATAAACCTGACCACCTCATTCATATTTTCGGGGATAATGGTGATTTCCGGATTCTTTAACTGAAAAACCCGAAAAATTTCATCAACAAAAGCCTGGCCAACAGTCGGCACATTATCAAAATCCAAGATTATTGTTTTAAATTTCTCCAAACCACTGAGAACGCGCTTTGCCTGTGAGCGAGAGACGTAAATTGACCCCCGTGTATACAATTCAATCCGAATTTCAGTCTTATCAAAAGCAATATCATCCGGATCTGTATAATACTGCCGAAAAACATCATCAAGATGCCCTTCATGCTCAAGATTAATCTCAAAAATCACAAGAGTACCCTTCTTTGAAGGCTTCAATTCACCTACAAAAACATCATCTATCAGATTGTCAATCCGAAGCTCCGCCCCATAACTATCCAGAACAAACACATCCGCAACCTTTGAAGTAAAAAATATCCCCTCACCGGAATGCGCACGCGGCATTGTAGTCGTTTTGCCTTTCAACAAATCTTGAATTGCCTCAAGCGGCGAATTTAATTTTCGCTTCTTCATAACATTTTTAAACACACCAATCCCAAAATCATTCACCTGAAAACGAATTAATTTCCCTGTTTTTTCCACACTTACAACAAGATTTTCAGATTTCGAATGGTCAATCGCATTATTTAACATTTCCGTAAACGCATATGCAAAAATACTTTGAATATGCTCAGGTGCCTCACGCAAAAAAAACATTTTCTTCTCAATTTTCTCCAACACTTCATGTTCTTTCAGCCCCTCACACCTATATCTTTTTTCAAATACATTTGCCATTTTATGCTTTTTTGAGCTCAAAGCATATTTTGCAGACCGAGTTGATCCGGATTTAAAAAGCTCACCATCATCGAGCAATTTTTTTACGAATCGCAAAACATATGCACGACTGAACCGCCCTTTCAACGCTTTCAAAATATCATCAGTTGAAATGATATCTTTCTCCTTTGCCAACCTAAGTATTGTCTCACGAATATCCATGAAAATTAATTATAAACTAATAATAAACAAAAACAAATTAATTATAAACAAATAATGTACAAAAGTAAACAAAAAAACAGCTCAAACTCATAGATTTCTCTTGATTCAAATGTAATTAAGGTCTAAAATACCTCCTTAAATCCTCTTTCAGATTGAAAGAAACTGGAAAAGATGGTATAATTCAAAGATTATATTCAAATGAATCAAAGCAATCAATTCAGCCAGGTAATAGAACTTTTAAAAGGTGCACAAAGGATCCTTATTGCTCCATCCACCCCAATGGACGGTGACTCAATCGGCTCCGCAATCTCCCTCATGCTCATCCTCAAAAAAATGGGCAAAGACGTCGTAATTGTAGCTAAAGAAGAATGTCCGGATGCACTCAAATTCCTCCCTTACATCGACCAAATTGAATCGGAACTTGTGACATCCAAAGACTTCATCATCTCGCTTTCCACTTTAAAAACGGAAGTCGACCACATGAAATATGAAGTCGAACCGGACAAAATCAACATCATTGTCTCTCCAAAAAACGGAAATTTCACGCAAAGCGACGTAACTTTTCCATCTGAAGCAGACATGCGCGCTTTTGACCTTATCATCACCGTGGACACCGGCGACTTGGTTCAACTCGGCACCCTTTATGAAGACAACAAAAGAATGTTCGAATCCGTGCCTCTCTTAAACATTGACCACCACTCATCAAACTCCAAATTCGGAACCACAAACGTGGTGGACGCTCTCGTAGCGGCAACCACACAAATCCTACTCGGCCTTTTCCTTGAACTGGAATCCCTTAGCGGCGAGCGAATCATTGACGAAGACATTGCAACTCTCCTGTTAACCGGAATTATCACGGATACCGGCTCATTCCAACACTCAAACACCTCTCCGGACGCATTTGAAGCCGCCGCGGAGCTGCTCGACAGGGGAGCCAGACAGCAAGAAATCATCAAACACGTTTTCAAAACCAAGAGCCTCGCAACCCTCAAACTTTGGGGTCGCGTACTTTCAAAAATCCAATACGACGACGTTAGCCGCTTTGTTTACTCAACCATCACCCAGCAAGACCTCCAAGATACCGGCGCGGAGTCAAACGACTCCGGCGGTATCATTGACGAACTGATGTCCAACGCACCAAAAGCAGAAGTCGTTCTTCTTTTGAAAGAAAAAGAACCCGGCTTTGTTTCCGGCTCACTTCGTGCCCCAAATGATATTGCGGACGTAAGTGAAATCGCAGCACGAATGGGTGGGGGAGGCCACAAAAAAGCCGCCGGCTTCCGCATCCGTGAAAAATCCATGGACGAAGCCCTTGAAATTGCAAAAAAGACCATTTCAGAGTACATGGCGGAAAAACTCAGCCCGGAAGGTACAAAAAAACCACAAATTACACACAAACTTTTCCCAAATCTGATAGTCAAACCAAACGCCTCCATCCCCGCTCCATCTGAGGGCGGCGAAGACATGCTTCTGGAGCATTTCAAAAAGCAGCAAACCACACCGGAAAAAGATCCAATTGAAGAAAAAGCAGTCCACTTTTTTCAAGACAAAGATGGACAGGCCCCGGTAGCACCTGGTGCCACAGAAGCACCCCAAACACCACCTCAAGAACCAACCGTAGGGGACGTTCTAAACCAGCTCGAAAAGAACCGAACCTGACCTAATTAAGTTCCCAGGAACAACTTCAAGCTGAAGCCCTAAAAAAAAACTATTTTTTTCATAAATTCGAAATCTGCGGACTTGACAGATTAAAACAGGAAGTTAAAAAAAAAGCAAGAGGACATCAGGTTGTAGCTTGTACTAGTACAGGATTGTAACCTGCAAAAATTGACTGCATATTCCCTCAAAATATTAAATTAGAACACATTCTGAAAAAAAAGTTTCGAAATAATTGACCTAAAAAAATTATTTTCTCCAGATTGTGAAAAAAACCGGGGTCTTTTTTAGTGAAGCTCCCTCGCTTTCCAAGCATCGTCGCTCGGAAATTCAAAAGTGTGCCCGGACACACACTTTTACCCTAAAATAATGGCATGCACAAACCATTATACTTTCAAAATCAGTGTGCGCGCACAAACTAAAGTTCCCCCAAAATCGCCTCGTCAAAATCAACATTCGTTGAAACCGTGTTGACGTCCTCATCCTCCTCAAGCAATTCAATCAACTTAACAATCTTTTTTGCTGCGCCCGCATCAGAAACTTTCATTTCCTCTTTCGGCTTCCAAATTTGTTCAGCCTTTTCAACCTTAAATCCCGCTGCTTCCAACCGGCTCCGAACTTCACCAAGCTGATCCGGCGCCGCATAAACTTCAAACCGACCATTCGCACCCGCCTCCAAATCATCCGCCCCGCAGTCAATCAGAGAAAGCTCCGCCTCGTCGGCTGCCATTCCACCCGCATCAACCTCAAAATACGCCTTTTTATCGAACTTCCACACTACAGACCCGCTCGCTCCCATATTCCCGCCGTTTTTCTGCACAATCGTCCGAACATTCGTCAGCGCCCTATTCTTATTATCCGTAACAACATCAATAATAAAAACACAGCCCTCCGGTCCGAAAACCTCATACATAATCTCACTGTATTGCGCCGCATCCTTGTCGGCCCCGCTTCCTTTCTTTATAGCTCTATCAATATTTGCGTTCGGCACATTGTCCACCTTTGCGCGATCAATCGCAGCCCTCAAAGCCGGATTCATATCAGGATCAGCCCCGTTCCGAGCCGCAATTGCAATCAGTTTTGCATGCATTGTGAAAACTTTCCCGCGCTTCGCATCAGCCGCGCCTTTTTTGTGCTTTATAGAAGCCCATTTACTATGTCCGGACATAATTTTTTAGGTTATTTGCCCACTCTTTTTCTCACACCCCGCCAAAAAAGTCAAAATAATACTTGACAAAACCCCAATCACATGCAAAAATAACCCCCAAACTTAATTCATATCTAAATTTCCTATGAAAGAAACACTCAAAGCAGCACTTCTTGCAACAGCACTAACCGCTTGTGGAGAACCAAAACCAAGTCAAGAAATGGAGGATCACAAACAAGAACTTATTGATCTTCGTGACCAATTTAACGGACTAGCTTTGCCTCGTTCTGCATACAAAGCCACTGATGGTGAAAGAAAAAGAGACGGATCTGCTGGTGAAAAAAAGCGTGAAGTAGAATTAGCTCAGATTATAAAGAAAAGAGAAAAGCTTGTAGAAACAGAAATGAAATGTGAAGGTGGAAAAAGAAAATGGATGGTTGTAACACCTGCAAAAACTAATGAAGACAAATATGATGGACTTGAAGGACAAAGATTCCCAACAGTTGCTGATGAAGATATGAATTATGACGAATTTGTAGCCCTTACAAAAACTCGAGTAGCAAAATGTGAAGGAACAGAAGGTACTTGGACTTTAACTCTTGAAGGAGAATGGGAACATGTAACAGACGAAGAAGTTGCTTCATGTAACTTCCCTTGGAATTACGCTCCTGAATGGATGGGCGGATGTACTGAAGAGGAAGAAGAATGTACCCCCACTCCTGATGACCTAAAAGAATACAGAAAAGAACTCAGAAAACAGCGAAAAGATAAAAACAAGGACTCAGATACAGCTTCCACAAAAGAATAACAGTAAAAAAAAGAAAGGCCCCTCATGTAGGGGCTTTTTTTATATCTCTCGCTCGTGAGCTGAAATAACCGCTTTTGAAATAGCATCCGCAATCCCTTCCTCAAACGGATTAGGGATAATTTTTTCCATATTCGGGTTTGGCACCAGCGCAGCCAATGCCTCAGCCGCCGCCAAAAAAATATTTTGATCAAGTTTCGAAATCCTGGCAGACAAGGCGCCGCGGAAAATTCCCGGAAACACCAACACATTATTCAACTGATTTTTTGAATCACTACGCCCGGACGCCACCACCGCGGCGCCAGCTTCGCTTGCTTCATCCGGCATAATTTCCGGCGTAGGGTTTGCCAAAGCAAAAACAATCGCTTTTTCCGCCATGTTTCGCACCATCTCCTTGCTAACCAGCCCCGGCTGTGAAACCCCAATAAATACATCCGCACCCTTCAAAACTTCTTCCAAGGAGCCCCTAAGCTTCTCCGGATTCGTAAACCTAGAAATTTCTACCTTGTAATCATTCATATTTTCGCTTCTGCCCTCATAAATCGCGCCACGAGTATCCAAAACTACAATATTATTGAACCCGGCCGCATGCAGCAGTTTACAAATAGCAATCCCGGCACTACCAGCACCATTAATTACAATTCGTACGTCTTTATCTTTTTCCACAACCTTCAAGGCATTAGTAAGTCCAGCCAAAGCCACAATCGCCGTTCCATGCTGATCATCATGAAAAACCGGAATATCAAGCCGCTCTTTCAAAGCAGCCTCAATCTCAAAACACCGAGGCGCAGAAATATCCTCCAAATTAATTCCACCAAACCCTTCGCAAATATTCTCAACAAGGGAAACTATTTCTGAAGTATCCTGTGTCCGAACAACAATAGGGAAGGCATCAATACCCGCAAACTGCTTAAACAACAAACATTTCCCCTCCATAACCGGATACGCCGCCGCCGCCCCAACATTTCCAAGCCCCAAAACCGCGCTGCCATCACTAACAATTGCAACCATTCGCCCTTTTGGGGTGTATTTATACATCAAACCCGGATCCCCAGCTATTGCAGAAGAAACCGCCGCAACACCGGGAGTATATGCTCTACTTAAATCCGCTCTGTCCTTTAAAGGCACTTTAGAAACAATTTCAAGCTTACCTCCAAACCGTTCATGTAGCTCAAAGGATTCTTTATCAAAATCTGTCATTATTGAATAGGAACGTTAGGTGGTGCCGAAGGTCCCTCAGAAAAAGGTCCCTGAGCCCTATAGTCAACATCTGGTGCCATCTCAAACTGAATTTCACCTTGTTTCCCTCCATCTGAACCGTCCTCCAGAGTTGGTCCGGTTTTTGCATTCGTGCAAGAACTGAAAAGCAGTAAAGTAATCAGTAAAGGAAGGAGAAATTTCATTGAATCAAAATTAGAAATTTGAAGTATTTCCATCTTCGACATCAAGAATGACATCAAAAGACCGCTCGTATTTTATAGTTATATTGGCTGAGGGGGAATAGAAATAATCAACAGGACCTGTTCCCACCCCAATTGCATCAGTTTCAATGAGCTCTAAATCAGTTAAGAAATTCATCATTTCTTGTCCTTTCCCATCAACCTGAATAGCGCTTAAAATAGCCTCTAAAGCCTCTTCAACACTTACCTGCATTTCACTTGCCGGAACATATTTAAGGCTCATAACAATCTTTTCCAAATACGACTCCAAATATGGGAAATATGCTCCTTCACCACGCATTGCCGCAAAATGCAGTAAATCATTGTTCGGAATTACCACGTACCATTCTTTATAAAAATCACCACTATAATTAGACACCCGTAGACCCGGGTAACCACCAATGCTCACATCTGAAATCATACCATTCAAGCCACTCTTAACCTCATTCAACAAAGTAGTCGCAGATTTCCCCTCCGTATTTGGATAAGAGCTAACCAGCAAGATCCCACCATTTTCATAAGGTGTCAGCGGCGACTTCTGCCCGTGCCCGCTGTCTAACAGCCAAACTGCTCCAATCCCTTGGGAATCATAACTCCAACCAAAAGGTACTTTAAGTGAACCTTCAATATTCACAAAATTATTCCTGAGCCAATTAGTTGCTTCATCAAACTCACCCCCGGTTTCTTTTACGACTTGTTGTCTATAAACCATCTCAGAAATTGTCGCTCTGGAAATAGCCCCCTCCGGATGCCAAAGCCCGTCCGTCTGCGGCGGCTCAATATTCTTTTCTTTAGCATAAGTCTCATAAGGCAGATACCATTCACCATCCATACTTGAAGCCGTCACCCCCGCCGCCTCCAGCGTAATCTTCACCGCCTCAGCACGGTTTACCGTCTGCGACGGCCTAAAAGTTCCGTCCTCATAACCCTTAATGATCCCTCTATCCACCGCAGTCCCAACAATTCTGTAAAACCAATCACCCTCAGACACATCAGAAAAAATAGACGCTCCACTGCTGCCCTCATCAACAGAAATTCCCATCCCAAGCAAAATAATTTTGATAGCCTCAGCACGTGTCACATCCTGATCCGGCCTAAAAGTTCCGTCTTCATACCCAACCAAAATTTCCTGCGAAACCAAATCTGTAATAGCAGCATAATGCCGACTAGTAGCAGATACATCCGGAAAATCAGCGCTAGCAAGCCCCGCACTAAGCGGAACCAAAACAAGACTGACAATTAAGGCGTGGGCAAGGCGTTTCATGGGATTTTTTTATGGCATAACAGTGACTTCACCTGGACTATAAAGGTCCAAATTTTCTTCACCAATCAATTTTACCACTTCCTCCACTACTTGTTCCATCTTTACAAATCTTTGTTGTCCTTTTGCCATATCACGGATAATCACAGTTCCCTCACGAACTTCTGTAATTCCCATAATAAGAGTATAGGGAACCCCAAATTTATCCGCTAATTTCATTTGCGCCTTCATACTTCCTTTCCCCAAAGCACCTACAGTTTTCACGCCTCTCTCGCGAAGCTGATCCATCAACCTCAAACACTTCTTTTTAGCTAAATCTCCAAGCTGTGCAACAAAAACATGCACATTATCTTTGGATGGCACCTGAATATTCGCCTGTTTCATATGATAAATTAGTCTTTCTATTCCTACTGAAAATCCGGTACCCGGAGTAGATTCACCACCCAATTCTTCCACCAAACCGTCATATCTGCCTCCGCCGCCAACTGCATTTTGTGAACCGGTCTCACTATCCCAAAACTCAAAAACAGTTTGAGTATAGTAATCCAAACCACGAACAAGCTGTTCATTTTCAACAAACTTAATTTCAAGCTCATCCAAAAACTCTTTAACCAAATTGTGAAAGTGGTTGTCCTCTTCAGACCTAAACTGCTCAAATTTTGGAGCCAACTGCGCCAAAATCTGACAATCCTCTTCCTTACAATCCAAAAGCCGCAAAGGATTTGTTTCTAATCTAGCTAAACAATTTTCACAAAGTGACCTCTCTTTCCCCACATAAAAATTCTCAATTGCTTCAACATACTTAGCCCTGCTTTTTGGCGAACCAATATTATTAATCTGCAGAGTCAACCTGTTCGCAACACCCAAATCCTCAAAAATCTTGTTCGCAATATAAATACACTGCACATCCAACGCCGGATCACTCTCTCCAATAATCTCAAACCCAAACTGCCAAAACTGCCTATACCGACCCTTCTGTGGTCTGTCATACCTAAAATGCGGCTCAATATAATAAAGCTCCACTGGCTGTGGAAACTCTTTCATTCCATGTTGAACATAAGCACGAACAACACCCGCAGTCCCCTCGGGTTTCAGTGTCATACTCCTTCCACCTCTATCTTCAAATGTATACATCTCTTTTTGTACAATATCCGTGCTGTCGCCAATACTCCTGTCAAAAACCTCAGTAAACTCCAAAATAGGAGTAGAAATTCTTCTAAACCCCGACTGCCTTGCTCTATGTCTCACAACCTTCTTAATAAAAGTGAAATAATCATGTTCTTTTGGCAGAATATCGTGAATACCCGGAGGCGTTTGAATTTTACGAGGCTTCACCGCCTTCTCTGATGTGTTGTCGTCGCTCATAGTCGTAGTAAAAAAGCCCAAAAAGTATACGTCATTTTCCAGGTTGGCGCAACTTGAAATAACCTGCCGCCCCAATCATCGCCGCATTGTCCGTACAATAAGCCATTTTGATCGGAAATCTAAACACCGGAGCCTCGGCAACGCGTGACAACATTTCCTCAATTCGCCCCCTCAAATATCTGTTTGCACTCACTCCACCCGTCAAATGCACTTCCCGCGGCTTGTATTTTTTTACCGCATCTTCAAGCCGACCGACTAAAATATCCGCAACCGTCTCCTGAAAACTTGCCGCCACGTCTTTCATAAACTGCTCATCCTCTCTCGACCCCTCATTATCCTGTAAAAAATACAAAACCGCCGTCTTCAAACCTGAAAAACTAAAATCAAATCCCTCCATTTTACCCCTGGGAAACTTCGCAAACTCGCTATTTCCGCCCTTCGCAACCTCTTCAATTGCCGGTCCACCCGGATATCCAAGTCCCAATAGACGAGCCGTTTTATCGAATGCCTCACCGGCGGCATCATCAAGCGTCTCACCAATCAAATCCATATCTCCATGACCACGCATCAAAACAAGATCATTATGCCCGCCTGACACCGTCAAAACCAAAATCGGAAACTCCGGCTCCTTTTCCAAATCCAGCCAAGTCGAATAAATATGCCCATGAATATGATTCACCTCCGTGAGCGGCTTATCCCACGCAAACGCCAGCGCCGCCGCCGTCATCCGCCCAACAATCAAAGAGCCAACCAGCCCGGGCTCACGCGTCACCGCAATCGCATCAATTTCTTTCTCGTTAACTCCCGCTTCACCCAAAGCCTCCTGAACACACGGAATCATTGCTTTAATATGCTCCCGCGCCGCAACTTCCGGCACAACACCACCCGTCTCTGCATGTTTCACCACCTGAGACGCAATCACATTCGCTAAAACCCTCCGACCGTCCTCCACAACAGCGACCGCCGTCTCATCACACGAAGTTTCTATAGCTAATATTTTCATGCTCAAATAATACACACAACTTGACAAAACCCCAAATATAAACTATCCTCACCTTCCATTAATAACAACATAACAAAAAACTATGGCAGAATTTACAACCGAAACATTTCACTGCAACGGGAAAAGAGAACTTCCAGACGGTACAATATGTCCTGCTGACAGGGATAAAACTTGGGAAGTAGTAGTCCTAACATACAAAACAAAGAATGCAATTAGACAGGTAAACAATTGCAAATATTGCATAGACGGCCTATGCCATGCGGTTGACATCAGAGACACAAGGGATATATTTGCAGACTGTGACAGCTGGAGAACTTATACTCTGGACTAATAAACTACTCTCATCTCAGCAAACGTGCTAAGAATAAAGAGTAGTTTTCGCCATGCAAAAAACCTCCATTGAAATAGTCAAAATCCTCCAAGAAGCCGGCCACACGGCTTATTGGGCGGGAGGCTGCGTACGTGACATTATCATGGGGCGTGAACCAAAAGACTTTGATATAGCAACCTCGGCCAAACCGGATGAGATAGAAGACCTTTTTGAAGAAACTTATCCAATAGGGAAGGCCTTTGGCATCATTCACACCGTCGTCAACGGCCATCAGTTTGAAATCGCCACTTTCCGCTCAGACGCCGGCTACTCGGACGGCCGCCGCCCGGACGCCGTCTACTTCAGCCATCCCGCTGAGGACGCCCTCCGCCGCGACTTCACCATAAACGGAATCTTTTACGACCCCGTAAATGACGAATACCACGACTTCGTAGGTGGGAGAAATGATATCACAAATCGACTTATCCGCTTCATTGGCGACCCTCATGAACGAATCCTTGAAGACCACCTCCGTATAATTCGCGCAATTCGCTTTAAAAATACCCTGCAGTTCGGCTACCACCCGGACACCTACCAAGCCATCAAAAAGCACGCTCACCTGGCCGACAAAGTCAGCTGGGAACGTGTCCGTGATGAACTCAACAAAATCATAATGAATGAAAACGCCCCCACAGCCTTTGAAGACATGCAAGACACCGGCGTCCTACCGTTCGTTCTCCCGGAACTTGAAGAATGTAAAGGAATAGCCCAACCAACCCAATACCACCAAGAAGGCGACGTCTGGACTCACTTGATGAAAGCACTCGAATCCCTTCCAAAAGACGCCCCACTTTTAGCACGCTGGGCGGTCCTCCTTCACGACATTGGCAAACCCCAAACTTTTAAAATTGCGGAAAGAATCCGCTTCGACCATCATTGTGAAGTCTCCGCAGAAATCGCCGCGCGCATTATGCGTCGCTTACGCTTCTCCCGCCAAGCCATTGAGCGTGTCACTTGGGTGGTCCTCCACCATTTCATGATGAAAGAATTACTTCAAATGTCACTTGGCCGCCGCCGCCACTGGTTTTTAGACCCTCGTTTCCCGGATCTACTCCTACTTTATTACGCGGACGCAGCTGGAACCACACCAACGGATCTCAGCCTTTACGAACAAGTCAAAGCCGCCTACGAAGAAACCCTTCAAAACTTCAAAGAAAAACCTGAGCCTTTTCTAACCGGCCAAGATGTCATGGAAACCTTGAACCTAAAAGCCGGCCCCCGCATTGGTGAAATCCTGGACCAAGCCTACGAACTCCAACTCAGTAGCGAACTAAATTCCCGCTGGGAAGCTCTCAGGTGGTTAGCTAAGAAAAGTTAATTATTAGTCGCATCCCAAGCGCACGTGCAACTTTGTCCAAAAAATTCAGGCTCGGATTATAACTGCCGGACTCCAATCTGGAAATTGCCGACTGTTTTGTCCCAATTTTTTTAGCCAGCTCCAGCTGCGTAAGCCCTTTTTCAAGCCGTTTTTCAATTACCGCCTGCGCAATGGCAAATTCAGGACCAAGATCCTCGTACGACTTACGAATTTCTGTGTCCCCAAGCAGCCGTTTTTTAAATTTTCCAAAATCTTCCATACATCCAATATAACGCATATGTTATACAAACTCAAGAGATTTCAATCTCCTTTCCGCCAGCAAAATCTCTTTACTTGGTATTTTTCGTGTTTTCTTAATAAATCCATGAAGCAAAACAATCTGCCCATTTTTTATCGAATACAAAATTCTAATTTCCCGCTTCCCCTTCACTCTCAATTCAAAAAGCTCATTATTGATCTTTTTACAATGGGGCATCCCAAGCTTCAATCCAAATTTTTCCAAAAGATCAATCGTTCGCAAAACCTTCGCAACCTCAATTTTCTCCAAGCCCTCAATAAACACCTCAATTTTACGATTAATTATTTTTATTTTCATAAAAACAATCCTAGCTCAAATTTCCAGCCATTTCAGAATAATCTGTTGTTATAACCTAGACAACACCGCCACACTCTCAACATGACTAGTCTGCGGAAACATATCCACAGGCTTAACTCCCTCAAGCGAATACCCTCGCTCTCTTAGCCACGCAGCATCTCGCGCTAAAGTGGCAGGATTGCAGGAAACATACACAATCCGCGCTGCCCCAAACTCACACACACCATCAACCACTTTTTCACCAAGCCCGCTTCGTGGTGGATCCACAATCACCACATCCGCCTTTGGCAGTTCACCTAAAACCGAATCCACGCTGCCCAAATAAAACTCTGCATTTTCAATTCCATTCCGCTTCGCATTCATCTTCGCACTCTCCACCGCCGCCGCATTCACCTCAACCCCAACCACCTTCCGCGCCTGCCGCGCACAAAACAGCCCTATCGTCCCGGTCCCACAATAAAGATCCAAAACCACCTCGTCGCCCTTCAAACACGCCGCCTCAACCACCAAACTATAAAGCATCTCCGCCTGCTTCGTGTTCGTCTGAAAAAAAGCCTGGGGGAGGATATCAAACTTCAAATCCCCCAACTTTTCCACTAGCGACTCCTTTCCGGCCAAAAGCTCCTCCTCAAGCCGAGTTCTCCGCCCTTCCTCCTGAAAAACCTTCGTCCACCACACCGAATCCACCCCTTCCATCAACCTCACAAACTCTTCTTTTTGCGAAAATTCCCCCGGCGCCGTCACCAAATTCACCATAATTTCACCCGTATTTTTCCCTTCGCGAATCACCAAATTCCGCAAAAACCCCTCATGGCTCTTCTTATCAAATACCTCCAAGCCATTCACCCGAGCAAACTCACGAACCTTCGCCGCAATTTCCGCCACCTGGGTAGACTGCAAAAAACACTCCTCCAAATCAAACACTTCGTAGTGATACCCCGGCGGATAAAAACCAAGCATCCCTTTGGGCCCAAAAGAAAGTTCCATTTTATTCCTATAAAACCACGGCTCCTCACACCCTAATATCTCTCCAACCAAATCCCCGGAAAACCCTCCAATCCGCTCCACCGAATCCCGAACCTGCTGCTCTTTAACCCTCAGCTGCTCCTCATACGGCAAAAACTGCCACTTACACCCACCACAAACATCAAAATGTTTACAGCGCGGTTCTATACGAACCGCGCCCTCCTCTAGCACTTCACGCAAGTTAGCCTCCATAAACCTCGGTTTAATTCTGGTCAAACTCACTCGCACTTTGTCCCCGGGCGCCACCCCATCCACAAAAACCTTCTTACCTTCATATTCACCAATTCCCCGTCCACCATACACCAGCGAATCAATCCGTACTTCAATTTCAGTTCCTTTTTTTATTTGCATCCCGCATAATCTAGCAAAGTTTGGCCAATAATCCAGCAAATGCAACTCCAAATTCTCCAAATCGCACCCACAAAAGACAAAAACCTCCTCGCCATAGAGCAAGAGTATGAAAAACGAATAAAACCCTTCGCAAACCTAACCACAACCACCCTCAAACCCTCCAAGAGCGACCAATGCAAGCAAGCCCAAGAAGAAGAAAAAGACAAATTCCTCCCGCGACTTGACCCAAAAGCAAACATTATCGCCCTGGATGAAAACGGCCCTCAGCTAAGTAGCCAACAATTCGCGGAAGCCATCCAAAAAACAAGAGACCACGGCCCCGGCCGAATTCAATTCCTAATTGGCGGATCACATGGCCTCCACCCGGAAGTACGTAAAAAAGCAAACCAAACCTTATCCCTTTCAAAGATGACATTCACGCATGAAATGGTTAGAATCTTTTTGAAAGAACAGCTCTACCGCGCATTTACCATTATCGAAAATCGCACTTATCACAAATGAAAAAAATCCACGCACTAACCTGGGTCATACTAACTAGCTTTTTGATGGTGATGGTCCCAATTGCTGGAGACTTAAGCGCATCAAGTCTTGGCTTTCCAATGCCAATGGCAAAAACCGTACGCAGTTACCGCGAATCATGGGTCCCCAAACGCGGTTTTGAACCCGTAAACATCCTTTTCACCGGCGACATCATGCTCGGCCGCTACATTGAATACCTCCGTTCCAAAAAAGGCGGCGACTTCCCATTTACCAACATGCCGGCGGTAATCGCAGCTGGTAAATCCGCCCTCGCAGTTGACAACTTTGACCTAGTCGTTGGCAACCTGGAAGGTCCAATTACAAGCTACGGCCGTAACGTCAGCCTCACAACTATGGTTTTCAACTTCAAACCGGAAGTCGCACCCCTCCTAAAAAAAGTCGGCTTTACCACTCTTAGCATGGCCAACAACCATGTCTTCAACCAAGGCCGCCAAGGCCTCAGCTCCACTCACGAATACCTCACTCAAGAAGGACTCAAAGGTTTCGGCCACCCGGACACGGAAAGCGGCGAATACAGCTTCATTAAATACGACTTCAAAGACATGACAGTAGGTTTCCTTGGCCTTGATGACGTAGATTTCAAACTGAATATGCCACAAACCTTAGAGCGCATCCGTGAACTCGATAAACAGGTTGATTTTCTAATTATTGGCGTTCACTGGGGCACAGAATATTTGCCCGAAGCACCCGCAAGCATAGTTGAAAAGGGCCACCAATTTGTTGATGCAGGTGCAGATTTTATTTGGGGTCACCACCCGCACGTCATCCAAAATTGGGAAGTCTATAACGGCGCCCCCATCTACTACTCACTCGGAAACTTTGTTTTTGACCAATACTGGTCCCAAAAAACCCAGGAAGGCCTCGTTGTCGCTCTCCAAATTGGCCGTGACGATCAAATCACCACAAAAGAAATCTACGTGGACCTAATTAACCAAGGAGAGCCCGCTCCGCGCACACAAAATTAACGTTCATTAAATCTCCTCCATGCAACCTCCGGGCCAATATCCAAAGGATCAAAAGAGGTCTGTTCGCTGACACCAAGCGCCAAGAGCATTTTTTTTGGAATTATATCTGCAAATCTAGTTGCCAAGTCTTTTTTTTCTCCAACAGTAAAACCCTGAACCTGTGGATTTAAAAGAAATAAATTATGAACTCTTGTAATATCATTTAGCCCCTTCATCCCACCCCCAATCTCTACACCCAGCACACCAGAAACCAGTCTTTGTACATGCAAAACCAAACCCCGTAACTCATCAGAAACTTCTACCAAATTTTTATATTTTAATCTCTGCGGTACTTGCAGCACAGGATCGCCCTCTTGTAAAAGACCCCTTACACTGGCCCTTTCAAGCGATTCAATAACGTCATTTACCTTCAATTTATTAACCATGTTGAAAGAGTTTACTTTAATTCAAGGGCCAAATATGCTATAATAAATAGAAAAAATCAACCCCACGCTATGAAAATTCTTTTCCAAGGAGCAGACAAGGAAGTAACGGGTTCCCGTCACTTGCTTGAAATCAACGGCTATAAAATCCTTCTCGACTGCGGTCTCTACCAAGGTCATCGTGAGGACGAAAGAAAAAAGAACACGGAATTCGGTTTCGACCCAAAAGAAATTGATATTGTTGTCCTCTCACATGCACATATTGACCATTCAGGAAACATTCCAAACCTGGTCAAGCAGGGCTTCAAAGGTCCAATTTACTGCACACACCCTACAGCGGACCTTTTGAAATACATGCTTCTTGATTCTGCATACATTCAAGAACGTGAAGTTGAATATTTAAATGAAAAAAAGAAAAAAACAGGCGAACCACTAATTGAACCACTGTATGATAGTCAAGACGCGGAAGATACTTTCCCTCTTTTCAGATCAATTTCCTTTAATGAGAGCCAAAAAATTGCAAAAGGTGTCACTCTTTGTTTCCGCGCCGCAGGTCACATTCTGGGTTCTGCAATCCCGGTTTTAACAATAAATGATCAAGCAGACAGCAAAACAAAAACACTAGTTTTTTCAGGAGACTTAGGTCGCAAAAACATGCCTTTAATCCAAAACCCATATCAAATTGAGGAAGCGGATTACCTAATTTCCGAATGTACATACGGTAACCGTCTTCACGCAAATATTCTTGAGGCGGAAGAACGGCTTGCAGAAATCGTAAATAAAACAATCGCTAGGGGAGGAAAAATTCTTATTCCGGCTTTTTCTTTGGGTAGAACTCAAGAAATGATTTATTCCTTGCACAAAATGTTTAATGATGGCCGAATCCCCGACTCACTCCCAATATATGTGGATTCACCTCTTTCGGTTAACGTTACCGACGTTTTCAGAGAGCATCTTGGAGTTTTGGACGAAGAAACACAAAAACTTTTTATAGAACAAAATGAAGACCCGTTTGGTTTCGCCAGATTGAAATACATTCAGTCAGTGGAAGAATCAAAAGCTCTGAATAATCACAAAGGTCCTTGCATTATTATATCGTCCTCAGGGATGGTTGAGCACGGACGTATTCTTCATCATCTTAAAAATTCCATTGAAGATCACAGAAACACTCTTCTTATTGTTGGATACCAAGCTCAAAACACACTTGGACGCAAGCTGGTTGAAAAAGAAAAAATTGTTAAGATCTTCGGAAAACCTTATCCGGTAAAAATTGAAGTTGCCATAATGAATGAATACTCAGCACATGCTGATAAAAACGACCTTCTTGACTTCATTACGCAAATAAAAAATCTGAAAAAAGTAATCCTTGTGCACGGGGAAGAAGACGCAGCAGAAGACTTCAAGACATCTCTTGAGGAAAAAGGTATCAAAGACGTATTTATTCCTTCTTACGGAGATACTCTTGAGCTCTAAGCAAAGCTAAAACTGACAAGCCGTCATCAATTTCACCTGTTTTGATTTTTTGCAGTGCCTCATCATAAGTAATCCAAAGCATATCAATCCTCTCATCATCTTCAGGAGCTGTTTTTGTTTGCTCCAAATCACGTGCCAAAAAAGCATGTGACACTTTTGTAGTAGAAGACGACTCCATATAAAAAGACCCTAAATCCACCCAATCCTGCGCTTTCAGACCCGCTTCCTCTTGAAGTTCCCGTTTAGCTGTGTCCAGAGGCTCCTCATCTCCATCACGCATACCGGCCGGCACTTCCCATGTATATTTCCCAATTGCATATCTAAATTGGCCAACTAACGCAACTTCGCTCTTTTCATTCACAGCCAATATCCCAATCCCATCCGCAATGTCAGCATAGCTTCTATCAAATTCCTTTCCATCCATCTCCGCTACGTCTTTAACAAAACGAAGATAAGGCCTCTCATAAAGTACCTCAGAACTTTTTGTCACAAATGGATTTTCACCTTTTGGTAATTTCATGAAAAAACTTTACCGCTAAGGATATAAAAAACTTTATAAAAAGTATTGACATTGATGTTAAGAAGTGATATCATAGTATGATGATCTTTGAAATCCACGCCAAATGAACGAAGGGATCCACATGGGTTCAAGACTCGGTTTACCGTTTTTTGTCCCCAGTTGGATCCTTCCGTTCCATTCCTTGAGACCCACATGGGTGCAATGATTCAATTAATTTTGTTTTTTTGTTCCCAGCTGGATCTCAAGGAGTAGAAACTTATGACGCACATGCTAGTAAATTTTTGTATTTTGCCTTTATGGCTTGATACTTTCCCTTTTGCTAGCAGTTGTGTCCTAAGTTTCAAGTAGAATAATAAGTCTGTAGGTATTATCTTCCCAAAGATAATAAATGCACTACTAACTCGCTCTAATAGGGATTTGTTATTAGGGAGAAGTGGTAGACAGATCGTAATTAAGAGAAATCTTTCTTACACGGCCTACCTCTAGCAATAGAATAGTTCAACTCTAAGCTCTTATCTGATACTGAAATACTACTTGAAACTCTAGGACAACTTGATCCTTGAAAATCTGACTCGAACTTGAGACCCACATGGGCGCAATGATTCAATTAATTTTGTTTTTTTGTTCCCAGCTGGATCTCAAGTTCACTCCTTGTGATCCACATGGGTGCAAGATTCAATTAATTTTGTTTTTTGTTCCCAGCTGGATCTCAAGGAACAGAAACTTGAGGCGCACATGGGTGCAAGATTCAATTAATTTTGTTTTTTGTTCCCAGCTGTGCCCTAAGTTTCAACGCAGTTTAATACGTTAAAATTTATATTTCTTCCCAAAGAATATAGGTTACCATTTACTAATTTTAATCGGGACTATGTGATTAAAATAAAGTAATGGACGAGTAATAAATGAAAGTAATTTCATTTATTGGAGATTAATATAGCAATAT